>VOFG01003116.1_pt1 | contig 65370 bp, 75 predicted proteins | sample 5384171 | NCBI WGS metagenome assembly VOFG01 (sample SAMN12384726, study PRJNA508395) | human gut metagenome | isolation source: healthy gut F | host: Homo sapiens
GCGTGAACTGCTCGTTCGTCAGGACAAACGCCGTCTTTCCAAGCTGCCCGAGGCACAGCGCGCCTGCGCTGCCGATGGTGTCGCCGTCCGGGCGGCGGTGGGTCAGGATGAAAAAAGTTGTCATGTGCGCGCGCAAACGCGCAGAATTCAGCCCTCGTCATTGGCCTTCTCCGCCTCCCGCGCAGCCTCCTGCCGTTCGAGCTTCTCGAGAAGATCGAACATATGCGCACCGTATTTGAGCGAATCGTCGAGCGTGAAGACAAGCTCCGGCGTATAGCGCAGCTGCAGACGGCTGCCAAGCTCGCGCCGCAGCCAGCCGCCCGCGGACTTCAGGCCGCGCAGCGCGTCCTGCGACCGGGCCTCTTCCAGCACACTCACATAAATTTTACTGTAGCGCAGATCGGGCGTGGTGTCCACGCGCGTGATGGAGATCATGGTCTGCACCCGCGGGTCCTTCAGCGAGCGGATCAGCTCCGCCAGCTCCCGCTGGATCTCCTCGTTGATCCGGCCAATTCGGTTGGAAGCCATAGTACCTCCTTGTAAACAATCAGGTTGGCCAGCGCCGATTTTCCGGCGCTGACCATACCGTCCTTACTCCTTGATCTGCTCCATAACGAAGCATTCAAAAATGTCGCCTTCCTTAATGTCGTTGAACTTCTCGATCGACATACCGCATTCGTAACCGGCCGCGACCTCCTTGACCGCGTCCTTGAAGCGCTGTAGGGAGCCAAGCTTTCCCTCATGGATGACGATATTGTCGCGCAGAACGCGGACAGACGCGTCGCGCGTGATCTTGCCGTCCTTGACGTAGCAGCCCGCGATGGTGCCGATGGCGGAGACCTTATAGGTCTGACGGACCTCGGCGTGGCCGATGATGGCCTCGCGGAACTTGGGCGCAAGCATACCCTTCATGGCGTCGGTGATCTCGTTGATGGCATCATAAATGACGCGGTACATCCGCATATCGACCTTGTCGCGCTTCGCGGCGGCCTGCGCCAGCTCGTTCGGGCGGACGTTGAAGCCGATGACGATGGCGTTGGACGTGGAGGCCAGCAGAATATCGGACTCGTTGATCGCGCCGACGCCCGCGTGGATGACGCGCACGCGCACCTCCTCGTTCGACAGCTTTTCGAGCGAAGCCTTGACGGCCTCGGCAGAGCCCTGCACGTCCGCCTTGACGATGAGGTTCAGCTCCTTCATTTCGCCCTCCTGCAGCTTGGAGAAGAGGCTTTCGAGCGTGACCTTCTGGTTGAGCTTGTTGGCGTCGTCCTTGATCTTCTGCTTGCGCTGCTCGACAAGCTGACGTGCCATGCGCTCGTCGGAGACGACGCTGAATTCGTCGCCGGGAGACGGGACCTCGGCAAGGCCGGTGATCTCGACCGGAACGGACGGACCTGCCTCCTTGACCTGCGCGCCCTTGTCGTTCGTCATGACACGCACGCGGCCCACAGCCGTGCCCGCAATGATAAGGTCGGACTGACGCAGCGTGCCGTTCTGGACAAGCAGCGTTGCGATCGGGCCGCGGTTCTTATCCAGACGCGCTTCAAGAACGCAGCCCTTGCCCGCACGGTTCGGGTTGGCCTTGAGCTCTTCCATCTCGGCGGTCAGAATGACCGTTTCGAGCAGTTCGTCGATGCCTGCGCCCGTCTTGGCAGAGATCTTACAAACCTCTGTCTCGCCGCCCCATTCTGCCGGGGTCAGACCGTGCTCGGTCAGCTGGGTCAGGATGCGGTCGGGGTTTGCACCGTGCTTATCCATCTTGTTGACGGCTACAATGATGGGGATCTGAGCGGCCTTGGCGTGGTTGATGGCCTCGATGGTCTGCGGCATGATGCCGTCGTCCGCGGCGACAACGAGAATGGCGATATCGGTGCACATCGCGCCGCGTGCGCGCATCTCGGTAAAGGCCGCGTGGCCCGGCGTGTCGAGGAAGGTGATGGGCTGGCCATTGATTTCAACGGTATACGCGCCGATGTGCTGCGTGATGCCGCCAGCCTCTCCGGCCGCAACCTTCGCGTGGCGGATATAGTCGAGCAGGCTCGTCTTGCCGTGGTCGACGTGGCCCATGACGACCACGACCGGCGGACGGGTAACAAGCTCGTCTGCGGTGTCCTGATGGTCGTCGAACAGACGCTCTTCGATGGTGACGATGACCTCGTGCTCGACCTTGCAGCCAAGCTCGGTGGCGACGAACTCCGCCGTGTCAAAGTCGATGGTCTGGTTGACCGTGGCCATGACGCCGTTTTTCAGCAGGCACTTGATGACCTCGGCCACCGTCTTTTTCATGCGGGAGGCCAGCTCGCCGACGGTGATCTCGTCGGGGATCTTGACGACCAGCTGCGCCTTCTTGGCAATTTCAAGCTGAAGGCGGCGCATTTTCTCCTGCTCCTCGGAGCGGGACTTTGTGCCGAAGCGCTTGGCCTGCTGCTGCTTTTTGTTCTTGCTGCCGATCTTCTGCTTGCCGCTGGAATAATTCTGCACGCGGTCGGAGACGAGCGAATCGACGCGGTCGTCATAGCGGTCAGCATTGACCGTGACGGCGCTGGTGTCGATGACGCGGCGCTCGCGCTTGCGCTCCGGCTGCGGCTGCTTGGCGGCAGGCTGGGCAGCAGTCTGCTGCGGGCGCGGCTGGTTCTGGCCGCCCTGCGGCTGCGCCGGGCGCTGGCCGTTCTGCTGCGGACGCGGCGCATTCCCCTGCTGCTGCGGGCGCGGCTGGCTCTGACCACCCTGCGGACGCGGCTGGTTCCCGGCCTGCGCGGTCTGCGCGGGTGCGGCGGGCTTTGCCTGCTGTGCGGGCACGGGAGCGGGCGCTTCCTTCTTCTGCGCAGCTGCGGCAAAGACCTGCTCGATCGAATCAATCTGGTTCTGCTGCGTGATATAGTCAAAAATCACGTTCAGCTGGTCTTCCGTCAAATTCTGGGAGCTGCTTTTCGGCTTTTCATAGAACTTCCCGACGATCTCGATCAGCTTCTTGGCCGGCATCGCAAAATCGTCCGCGACATCCTTGATCTTCTGTTTCACTTCAATACTCAATACAGCCACCTCCAGTTATTTCTTCCCTGTTTTGACATTCTTTCTGTGCGCCTGCGCCTCCTGCCGGCGCTTCAGGACGCGCTGCGTCTGCACGGTCAGCTGGGTCAGGATCTCATCGTGTCCCGGTTCGCCCAGTGCCTCAAGAAACGATTTTGCAAACGCGGGATCGGTAAACGCGCACAGCGCGCAGGCATTGCAGCCCAGTCCGTTCCCCAGCTCGTCTTTGGTGTACGGCGCGCAGATATACGGGCATTTGCTGCCCGAAACAAAGGAGCGTGCCCGGCGGAAGGTATGGTCGCCGGCGTCCTTTGCTACCAATAGAAGCTTCGCCTTGCCGCTGCGGCAGACGATGCCGACCGGCTCCTCGCCGATCTCCAGAAGCCGTGCGCGGCGGGCAAGGCCCAGCAGGCGCAGCGCCTTTTGCTGCTGGTCAGTCATGATCGCCCGCCTCCATTCTCAAAAGGAGCTGATCGTAGATCTCCTGCGGGATCTGGCAGTCAAGCCCCCGCTCGAGCGCCCTGGACTTGATCGCCCGCCTGAGGCATTCGGCCTGCGGGCAGACATATGCGCCGCGGCCGGGAGCCTTGCCCCGGAAATCGAGGGAAATTTCCCCCTCCGGGCTTCTGACCACGCGGACCAGTTCTTTTTTCGCCTTCATTTCCCGGCAGCCAACGCATTGGCGCATGGGAATTTTTTTCTGCATATGCGCGCCTCCTTTTCAGAAGCAGGCTTACGCCTGCGGCTCGGCATCTTCCGGCGCTTCGTCCGGCTGCGCGTCGATCGCTTCGAGCTCCTGCTCCTGCGAGGCGGGCTTGATGTCGATCTTGTAGCCGGTCAGACGGGCGGCGAGACGGGCGTTCTGGCCCTCCTTGCCGATGGCGAGCGACAGCTGATCGTCCGGGACGATCACGCGGCAGGCCTTCGCGCTGCCGGGCAGGAGCGTCACGGATTTGACATCCGCCGGGGAAAGCGCCGCGGCGACGAACTTCGCCGGGTCCTCCGACCAGACGATGATGTCCATCTTTTCGCCGTGCAGCTCGTTCACGACCGCGCCGACTCTTGCGCCGCGCGTGCCGACGCAGGCGCCGACCGGATCGATGCCGTCCTGCGAGGCGTAGACGGCCAGCTTCGTGCGGGAGCCTGCCTCGCGGGCGATGGACTTGATCTCGACGAGGCCGGAGGCGATCTCCGGAACCTCAAGCTCAAACAGGCGCTTGACAAGGCCGGGGTGCGTCCGGGAGACGATGACCTGCGGGCCTTTGTCGAGCGGCGGACCTCGACGACATAGACGCGGATGAGGTCGCCCTCGTGGTAATACTCCGTGCGGACCTGCTCGGATGCGGAGAGCATGGCGTCGGTCTTGTCGTTGCCGCCGCCGATGCGGATGGTCATGTCGTTGGTCGCGGGCTCGATGCGCAGCACCGTGCCGGTGAGGATCTCATGCTCCTTGGACGAGAAGGTATCGAAGACCATGCCGCGCTCTGCTTCGCGGATACCCTGGATGATGACCTGCTTGGCCGTCTGCGCGGCGATACGGCCGAAGTCCTTTGTCTGCACGTCGACGTTTACGAGGTCGCCCAGCTGCACGGTCTTGCTGATTCTGCGGGCCGCGTCGAGCGTAATTTCCGTGGCGGGGGTGATGACGTCGTCGACAACCTCCTTCTGCACGTACATATGCATATCGTTGTCCTTGACCTCGACGAAGACGTTGTCGGTGTAGCCGTCCTTGTCCTTTTTGTATGCAGCGACGAGAGCCTGCGTGATCTTCTCGACCATGTAGCTCTGCGGAATCCCGCGTTCTTTTTCAAGCTGCGCAAGCGCTGCAAAAATTTCGGCATTCATAGTTTTCTAAATTCCTCCCTTTAAAACTCGACGTGAAGCCGCACCTGCGCGACCTCGTTTTTCTGGAATGTATATGTGGTTCCTGCGGTGTCGATGGTCACGGCGCCGTCCGCATAGCCCGCTAGCTTCCCGATGAATTCCTTCGCGCCGCCTATGGGCTTGAAGAGCTTCACCGAGACGGAGCTGCCCATAAACTGTGCAAAATCGGACGGGCGCTTCAGCTGCCGTTCGAGTCCTGCCGAGCAGACCTCAAAATTGTAGCTGTCCGGCACGGGGTCCTTTTCATCGAGGATCGGATCGAGCGCACGGGAAATGGCCTCGCAGTCGGAGATATCCACGCCGCCGTCCTTGTCGATGTACAGGCGCAGGAACCATTCTCCGCCCTCGCGGACATATTCCACATCCCAGAGCGTACAGCCGTGCGCCTGCACGACAGGTTCTGCAAACTGCGCCACCTGCTCCGTTACCTTCATGAAAAATCCCCCTTACCAGCAAGAAAGAGTGGGGAGCAATTCCCCACTCTCAAGTAAAATACTATCAAGATGGCCTTATTATAGCATCCGCGGGCGGAAATTGCAAGGAGTATTTCTGTATTTGACCCGGAATTTCTTGTTTTTTTCCTTCTTTTTTCGCCCTGATCTGCGCAAAAGCGCACTGTGCGCGAAAAAAACGCAAATTCCTGTCTGCGGGGTGTCATTTCCCCCGCGTGTGTGCTATACTATATGAAATGAAGCTCGCTTGGGGGTATTTGAGATATGAAGCAGAAATCCGGCATGATCGGCGTCGTCTACGCCGCGATCCTTTCCGCCATCGCCGGTTACTTTTTTCGCATGACGCAGCTGTCTGGCGGCAGCAGCGTCCCGCTGATCGCGTTCAGCATCCTGATGGTCTTCGTCTTTGCGCTCGCTGCGGTCAGTCTGGAAAAGCAGTCTGCCTATGAAGCCGTCTACCGGCCCAGCGGGCAGGATCTGACGTTTTCGCTGCTCGGTGCGCTGGGGCTGATCGCGGGCTGCGTGCTCAGCTTCCGGGGCTCTATTGCGCAGATGCTCGTGAGCCTGCTCGGCCTGCTGGCCGGACTTTCGCTCGGCGCGGGGGCCGTGCTGCGGTGGAAGGAAAAAAAGCCGTCGGCGGCGTTTTCCGTCTTCGTTGTGCTGTTCTATGTTGCGAAGCTCTTCCGCGATTTCCGCCACTGGGAGATCAATCCCGCGATTCTGGACTACTGCTTCTCGCTGTTCGCCATGATCGCGTTCATGCTGGCAAGCTATCACGCGGGCGCGTTCAGCTTTGAGCGGGGCGCACGGCGCCGGCTGGCGTTTTATTCGCTGCTGGGCGTACTGTTCGGCGCAATCAGCCTTGCGGGCGCGCAGCTGCCGGAGCTTCTGATCTACGCGGGCAGCGTATTCTGGATGCTTGCCTGCGCGCAGCAGATGCTGAGGCGCTCCGTATAAAATAAACATACAGGAGGTTCCGTTATGGCTACAGGCAGTATTTCCTGCACCATCCCCAAGGACGCAAATTACCCGAATCTGAAAGAAGTTTCCCTGCCGCAGATGCGCCGTGAGGTTGCAGTCTCTTCGCTCCCGGTGAGGTGCAGTGTTTCCAGACCATCCGTGATCAGGTCGTGTTCACGAATAAGCGCGTGTTCATCGTAAACGCAGGGCGTCACAGGAAAGAAAGTTTCGTATTTTCTTATCCGTACTCGAAGGTGCAGTATTTCGGCATCGAGAAGGCATTCTGGACGTTGATAGTGAACTGCTGCTCGTCTTCAGCGATGGCAACCAGCTGCAATTCGATTTCCGCTCCCGCGTTGACATCAAACGCATCTGTGCAAATATCTCCGCGTACATTCTGTGAGCGCGCAAACGCCCGCCCCTCCTGCCATTTTCGGCAGGAGGGGCGGGCATTTTTATGCCTTTCTTGCAAGCGTCGCCCAGTAGGTGGGGATGTTGTGCGCGTGCAGATTGCCGTAGCCGTTGGTGTCCTCGTAGAGGTCCAGCAGCTGCAATCCCGCCTTGAGCTGGCCCGTGAGCTGCTCGTGCGCGGTGTGGGAAAACTGAACGCCGCTTTTGTCCTTTTCCAGCTGCCGCATCTGCGCTTCATCCTCGAGCGGGTTGAACGGGAGCGTGTTGATGATCCGCGTTTCGTCCTCGTCGAAGGCGAAGTTCAGGCCGTTGTCAAGCCCGGCCAGCAGCCGTCCGCCGGGCTTTAAGACCCGTGCGCATTCGCGCCAGATGGGCAGCACTGCGTAGACGTAGCAGTTGGAGACGGGATGGAAGATCAGATCGAAGCTGTTTTCGTCAAACGGCAGGCGCTTGGTCATGTCAGCGCGGACGATGGTAATGTCATAGCCCTCCCGCTCCGCGACCAGTTTCTCGGAATCCAGCTGCCGCTGCGAATAGTCCAGTACCGTGCACTGCGCCCCCAGCGCGGCGAAAATGGGCATCTGCTGCCCGCCGCCGGAGGCCAGCCCCAGCACGCGCTTGCCTTTCAGCTCGCCGAGCCAGCTGTGCGGGACGAATTTGACCGGAGTCAGCTTGACGTCCCACGTACCGGCCTTTGCCTTTTCATATTCCTCGTGGGAAACAGGCTTCCCCCATTCCCAGCCTTCTTCGACCCAGCGGTCGATGGTTTTGCTGTTGATCTCCTGATACGGAATGTCCATAAAAACCTCTTTTAATATGCTTCCTTCGCCAGCTTCCACGCGACATAGTCGTCGTAGGAGCAGAGGCGGTCAATAATGGTGCCGTCGGGCTGGAACTCGATGACGCGGTTGCAGGTGGTCTGCAAAAGCTCATGGTCGTGCGAGGCAAGCAGAATGTTGCCGGGGAAGGCGCACAGGCCCTTGTTGACGGCCTGAATGGCCTCCATGTCCAGATGGTTCGTCGGCTGGTCAAGAAGCAAAACGTTCGCGCCCGAGAGCATCATGCGCGAGAGCATACACCGGACCTTTTCGCCGCCGGACAGCACATTCACGGGCTTGAAGACCTCTTCGCCGGAAAACAGCATCCGGCCGAGGAAGCCGCGCAGGTACACGTCGTCCTTTTTCGCCGAATACTGCCGGATCCAGTCGACAAGCGAGTCGGTGCAGCCCTCAAAATAGTCCGTGTTGTCCTTCGGCAGATAGCTGGTCGTGACGGTCTGGCCCCATTTGACGCTGCCCTCGTCCGGCTCCAGCTCGCCCATGAGAATTTTGAAAAGCGTCGTCTGCGCCAGCTCGTTTTCACCGACAAAGGCGATCTTATCATTCTTATTGACAATGAACGAGACCTTATCCAGAAGCTTCACGCCGTCGATGGTCTTGGACACATCCGTCACGAACAGGATGTCCTTGCCGACCTCGCGTTCGCGCTCAAAGCCCACGAACGGGTACCGGCGCGAGGACGCGGGCATTTCCTCGACGGTCATCTTGTCGAGCAGCCTGCGGCGGGAGGTCGCCTGCTTGCTCTTGGCCTTGTTGGCCGCGAAGCGGGCGATGAAGGTCTGCAGCTCTGCGATTTTTTCCTCGGCACGCTTATTCTTGTTGCGGATGAGCTGCTGGATGAGCTGGGAGGATTCGTACCAGAAATCATAGTTGCCGACGTACATCTTGATCTTGCCGTAGTCGATATCGACGATATGCGTGCAGACGGTGTTGAGGAAATGACGGTCGTGGCTGACGACGATGACAAGGCCGGTGTCCTCGTAATCCAGAATAAAATCCTCGAGCCAGTTGATGGCCTCGATATCAAGGTTATTCGTCGGCTCGTCGAGCATGACGATATCGGGCTTGCCGAACAGCGCCTGCGCAAGCAGCACCTTGACCTTCAGACGCGGGTCGGTGTTGGCCATGAGATCATAGTGCAGCTCCACCGGGATGCCGAGGCCCTGCAAAAGCTTTGACGCGTCGGACTCGGCCTCCCAGCCGTCCATATCGGCAAATTCCGCCTCAAGTTCGCTTGCGCGCATGCCGTCCTCTTCGGAGAAATCGGGCTTTTCATAGAGCGCGTCCTTCTCCTTCATCACGTCGTACAGGTGCTGGTTGCCCATGATGACAGTGTCGAGAATGGTATACGCGTCGTACTGGTTCTGATCCTGCTTCAGAACGGACATCCGCGCGCCGGGCTTGATGAAAATTTCGCCGGATGTCGGCTCCAGCTCGCCGGACAGGAGCTTCAAAAACGTCGATTTGCCCGCGCCGTTGGCGCCGATAATGCCGTAGCAGCTGCCGGGCGTAAACTGCAGATCGACCTGCTTGAACAGCGCAGAGCCGCCAAACTGCATGGCAAGGTTGGAAATGGTGATCATAGAAAAACCTCATCAATGTTATTTTTTCTTATCATACCACAAAATCCAGTGTTTGCAAGGGAAACCGTGGGAACCGCCGGTATGGCCGGGAGCTCATTTAAGAGAAGCAGCAGCCAGGAGCGTCCGGCTTGGGTGCGTGCGGTTTTGCTGCCAGTTGCTTCTGAACCAGACCGCTGCGGAGTCACAGCGGCAGGAAGGAGAACGCCCATGTGAGTACCGGCGCGAACAGCACGGCGGGCAGGAGGTCGGCGGTCTTGATCTTCGTGAGGTGCAGCATATTGAGTCCGATGGCAAGGATCATCACCGAGCCGCAGCAGGTGATCTCCGCGATGGCCGCGTCGGACAGCAGCGGCGCGATCACGTGCGCCAGAAGGGCAAGCAACCCCTGATACACGAACACGGGCACGGAGGAAAACAGCACGCCCAGCCCCAGCGAGACGGACAGCATACAAGACGAAATGCCGTCGAGCAGGGATTTTGTGAACAGCAGCTCATAGTCCTGCTTCAGACCGGCGTTGAAGCTGCCGAGGATCGCCATCGCGCCCACGCAGAACAGGAGCGACGCCGTCACAAAGCCCTCGGCGATGGGGGTCCGCTTCCCGCCGCGCTGGAAGCGGCGCTCGATCCTGCCGCCGAGGCGCTCAATGCGCCCGTCGAGATCCAGAAGCGTCCCCACGGCGGTGCCGAGCACCATTGACACGATCAGCACGAGCGTATTTTCGCCCTTCAGCATCCCGCTGACGCCGATATAGATCACGCAGAGCGCGATCGCGGTCATGATCGCGTTTGTGATTTTTTCCGGGATGCCCTTCTTTGCCAGCAGCCCGACCGAGCCTCCGGCGAGAATGGCAAGCGCGTTGACAAGAACTCCAAGCATAAATATGGCCTCACTTTGAACAGGATATCTTGCCTCTTATCCTATCATATGCGTGTCGAAGAAAAAAGAGATTTTTCGCAAAGTGGAGGAAAAACGCAAAATAAGCGGGAAAATTCAGGCTAGATCAGGGACGATATTCCAAAAAAGGTAGAAATCCTGATCAAAATGTAGTATAATGCCCTTATCTTGATAAACAGCGCCCGCCGCTGCGCGGACGCTTGGGAGTGTATATGAAACTACGCAGAACAAAGCGAATGCCCGCCACGGCAAAGCAGAAGCTGCGCGCAAAGAGGCTGGCGCAGCTGAAGCGGTTTTTGCGCGAGCACACCTGGGGCGTGATGATCACGGTCCTGATTATGATCGCGCTGATCCTGTTCGTCTGCGTGATCGCCGGGGCCGCGCCCAAGGAAGCGCCTGCGCCGGAGACGACGCAGGACGAGACGCCGCGCTATGAGTCGGGCTTTATCTGCGCCATCACGACGCAGGTCCCGTATTATACCGAGGAGCTTTCCGAGGCCGGAACGGTCGCGCGCGGGATGCAGATCACGTATTCGACCGACCGCTCTGTCGAGCGCGACGGCGTCCGGTACTATCTGACCTATTTCTCCACGCTGGACTGCGGCTATGTCTCCGAGGAAAACCTGACACAGGACCCCTCCGCCGTGATCGCAGAGAAGGTCGTCTATGTCCGCACGCCGCAGAACCTCCGTCTGGACAAAAACACGCTCGAGCTCGGCACGCTGGTCGAAAAGGGAACGGAGCTGCAGGTTCTGAGCTATGAGGGCACGACCGACGGCGTCGTCGATCTGTATCAGGTCTCCTATCAGGGCCAGACAGGCTACATCAGCGGCCAGTACGTCTCAACCGTGCAGGAGGAGGCCAACGACGTCTATGACCGCTTCGGCGTCTACGCCATCCACGCCGGACGCGGCGACAAATGGGGCGGCGGCGACGCGGAAAGCCTTGATTATTTCCCACGCACGAAGGCCAATTTTGCAGACAATAAAATGCCGAACCCGTGCTACGCAATTTATCTTACCTGCGACCCGGCAATTTTAAAAGATATCGACAAGTACATCGAATACGCAAAATCGACGAAGATCAACGCCTTCGTCGTCAACATCATGGACGGCACGTCCATCGGCTATAACTCGCCCGTGTACGAGGAATATTCCCCACGGCGTATCAGGGTACGAAAAACTCCGTCGCAGATTATCAGGCAGTCATTCAGAAAATCAAGGACGCGGGCTTCTACGTCATCGGCCGTCTGACCACCTTCAACGACTCCTTCTTCTGCCAGGATCATCCCGAGTACGCCATTGCCGACGGCTCCGGCGAGTCGCTGTATGTCGCAGCCAGCTACTGGCCGAGTGCCTTCTGCCGCTATGTCTGGGAGTATAAGGTCGCGCTGGCTATCGACGCAGTGCAGACCATGGGTTTTAACGAGATCCAGTTCGACTATGTCCGTTTCCCGGACAACACCGACCAATATGAGGCCTCCGGCGATATCGACTTCCGCAACGAATACGGCGAGACAAAGGCACAGGCCATCCAGCGCTTTTTGATGTACGCCACGGATATCCTGCACGAATACGGCGTCTACGTCGGCGCGGACGTCTTCGGCGAGACGAGCCGCAACTACGTCACGGCCTACGGCCAGTACTGGCCAGCCATCAGCAATGTCGTCGACGTGATCTCCGGTATGCCGTACCCCGACCATTTTGCCCGCAACGGGACCTACCGCCCGTGGGAGCATCCGTATGAGACGCTGCTCGACTGGGCAGAATCCGCCGCCAAGCGGCAGGCCGAAACGCCTACGCCCGCAGTCGACCGCACCTGGATCCAGGCCTATAACGCCATCCAGCCGCCCTATAACGAATACGGCGTGCAGGAGATCGGCGACGAGATCCGCGCGCTGCGGGAAGAGGGGCTTACCGGCGGCTTCATGGCCTGGAACGCCTCCTGCAGTCTCACCAAGCTCGAAGAGCTGCGCCCGCTGTACGAGGCGCTGGAATAGAGCCAACTTTTGCTGCGCCTGTTCCAAGGGCCGTTGATAGCGTCAGTTGACAAGGGCACGCACGCTTGCGGGCCGGACTGGGCCGCCGTCTGCCGCGTTATCGTCCTTGACATACGCCAGTATGTCTGCGTCCTCTGCCTTGCAGACAACGCCCCAGACCAGCCGGCAAGTCGGAGTTTTTCACGGAGGATAAACGGCGGCTGGCCAGGCAGACGAGGCAGGCGGGCTGTCGCCCGCCAACGAGGATAACGACGCCAGACGTCGTTTTGCCCCGTGAAAAACCGTGTGTGCCCTTGTCAACTGACGCTACCGCTGGAAACCGCCCGGCTCCAAATCGGAGCCGGGCGGAAATGCGTTAGGATCAGAAGATCGCAACGACAGCACCGTTGTAGGTGTTTTCGATGTATTCCTTCACAGCGTCGGACTGGAGCGCCTTGACAAGTGCCTGGATCTTGGCGCTGTTTTCTTCGCCTGCGCGGCAGGCAACGATGTTGGCATAGGTCTGGGCCGCGTCGCCGGAGGCGTCTTCGATGGCGAGCGCGTCAGAGGCGTGGAGACCCGCCTGCAGGGCATAGTTGCCGTTGATGACAGCGACGGTGCCGGGGTTGGAGTTCGCCAGCTGTGCGGGGACGGTATCGGCCTGCAGCGGCTGCACGTCATGGCCCTTCGCGTCGACGATGTCGAGCGTGGTCACGCCTTTTTCCGCGGAAGCGTCGGCGGGCAGCTCAATGAGGCCTTCCTGGGCCAGCAGGAGCAGAGCACGCGTCTCGTTGGAGTCGTCGGCGGGGATCAGGATGGTTGCGTCGGCGGCAATGTCCGCAGCAGAGGCAACACCGTTGCCGTACAGGCCGAACGGCTCATAGTGGATCTTGGCTGCGGAGACGAGATCGGTACCGTTGGAGGCGTTGAAGCTGTTCAGATACGGGGTATGCTGGAAGTAGTTTGCGTCGAGCGAGCCGTCAGCCAGAGACTGGTTCGGCAGCACATAGTCGTCATAGATCACGATCTGGAGGTCATAGCCCTCGGCAGCCAGCGTGTCCTTGACCTGCTCGAGAATTTCAGCGTGCGGGGTGGAGGAAGCGCCGACCTTCAGCGTTTCGAGCTTGCCGTCGGTGGAAGCGGCGGTATCGGCGGAAGCATTGTTGTCGTTGGAAGCGGGTTCGCTCTTGGAAGCGCAGCCGACAAGCGCGGCGACGAGCAGCAGAGCGGAAAGAACGATTGCAAGTACCTTTTTCATGATAAAATCTCCTTTATAAAATTTAAAATCGGTTTGTTTCTGACGTGCGGACGGCTTCGGTCACATTCGGCCGCATCGCCAGTTGATGCGGAGCAGCCGCTCAAAAATCAGTCTCATGGGACGCTCCTTTCAGCGGGCGCGCTTATCGGTCTTCCGAACAACAGTGGTGCCCACGATCTGGATGAGCTGGACGATCACGACGATCAGCAGCACGCAGACCCAGACGACGAGCTTCTGACTTCTCTGGTGGCCGTGGATGATGGCGATCTGCCCAAGGCCCGTGCCGCCCAGCGTCGCGGCCAGCGCCGTGTAGCTGAGAATGGTGACAGTCGAAATGACGCATCCGGAGATGAGCGACGGCTTTGCCTCCGGCAGCAGCACGTGCCAGATGATCTGAAATTCGTGCAGCCCATGGCCTGTGCGGCCTCAATCACGCCTGCGGGAACCTCCTTCAAAGAGGATTCGACCATGCGGGCCACGTACGGCGCGGCGGCGATGATCAGCGTGACGATAACTGCGCCATTGCCGGTCGACGTGCCGAGCAGCAGCTTCGCCGCCGGGATCATGGCAACCATGAGAATGACTGCCGGGATGGAGCGGAAGAAGTTCACGATAAAGCCGAGCACAGTGTTGACGCCCTTATTGGGGTGCAGCCCGTCCTTGTCCGTCGCCCAGAGAATGACGCCCAGCGGCAGGCCGATGAGATACGCGAAGATCGTGGTGAGCGCAGTCATGTAGACCGTCTGCCAGATGCCCAGCTGGATAATGTTGTTGTCCCAGAGCTTTACGAAATATTCGGTTGCCATTTACCGTTCCTCCTTCCAGGTCAGGCCGCTGTTTTTCAGCCAGCTGATGACCTTTTCCGCGTCGTGCTCGTCGTTCGGCAGCTCGAGGATCATATGGCCGTAGGCCGCGCCCTCGACGGATTTCGTATCGGCAAACAGCACGTTCACCGGCACGCGGCAGGCCAGGATCATTTCGGAAATGACGGGCTTCTGCGTATCCTCGCCGTTGAAGATCAGGCGGAGCTTCCGCCCGCCGGTCGTGGGATCGAGCACCGGCCGCTCCTGTGGGAGCACAAGCTCGCGCGCAATATCGGACTTCGGGTTCGTGAACACGTCCGCCACGCGGCCCTCCTCGGCGATGCAGCTTTTATCGATGACGGCCACGCGGTCGCAGATCTGGTCGATGACCTTCATCTCGTGCGTGATGACAATGATCGTCACGCCGAGCGTCTTGTTGATCTCGCGCAGCAGCTCCAGAATGGAGCGCGTCGTGTTGGGGTCGAGTGCGCTGGTCGCCTCGTCGCACAGCAGGTACCGGGGATTGGTCGCCAGCGCACGGGCGATGGCCACGCGCTGCTTCTGTCCGCCGGACAGCTGCGAGGGGAAGCTTGCGGCCTTGTCGGCAAGGCCCACGACCTTCAGCAGCTCCGCCGCGCGCTTTTTTGCCTCCGCCTTCGGCGTGCCGGAAATTTCAAGCGGGAAGCAGACGTTGCGCAGGACCGTCCGCTGCTCGAGCAGGTTGAAGCCCTGGAAGATCATGCCGATCTGCCGGCGGACCTGCAGAAGCGCCTTCTCGCTGAGCGCCGTCAGGTTCTGCCCGTCGACCCAGACCTCGCCGGAGGTCGGACGTTCGAGCAGGTTGATGCAGCGCACCAGCGTCGATTTGCCCGCGCCGGACAGGCCGATGATACCGAAGATCTCGCCGTCCGCGATGGTCAGGTTCACATCCTTCAGCGCTTCCACGCTGCCGGAGGCCGAGGAATAGATTTTGCCGAGGTGTTTCAGCTCGATCATGGGAAATCCCCTTCCACAGTGTTTTAATAGGTTTTCTGAGACAAATAAAAAGAGCCGGGAAACTCACATCGTTTCTCAGCTCCGGCATTGGCGGTTTGACTGCCAATATGGAAATTTATGAAACAAAGCGAGCCGATTTTTGAGTACGCGAAAACATGCACATGCAGCGCATGCACATGGGCATCATCATAGCGGTGGTAAACAGCTGTTTCATCGCGTGTCGGCTCCTTTCCTGATTTCTGGGGTCATTATATACAGCGGGCCAGCAAATGTCAATGGCAGATTCGCCCCAAAAATCCGCCTTTCTGCATCGATTTTTTGTCAGTCTGTCAAAAAGCAGCCGCTCTGCAGCAGAGTCAGGGTGCTCATCTTGCGCTCGGAAGCCATATTGATTTCCTGCACCTCATAGCACAGCTTGTAATTCGCGCCCACATCGGACTCGAAATCATCCAGATCCTCGCCCATAGATTCACAATAGCCCCTGACCTCACGCACCGGCGCGGGCATGGCGATCCTGCCGTCGACGCTGCTCGGCATTCTGCCGGTCGGGTGCCTGCTCTCCATGCGCGGCACGCTGTCTGCTGAGACGTTCCTGTCGGTCATTGTGCTGTCCTTCGGCGTTATGCAGCCGCTCATCACCGCCTTTTCCCACACGGACGATATCGCGCAGGCCGAGCTGCAATATGGGAAGGACCAATATGACCGGGAGCGCTACGCGGAGCTGCGGCAGATCGCCGCAGCAGCGGACAGAATGATCGCAGTCACTGCTGCAGTCAGACATATTTTTCGTATCTGCATGGTCCCTGCACCTGATTTCCCAGCCAGCACGCGCGGCAAGACCTTTCTGCAATCGCTTCCGGCCCGAAAACAACAGACGCAGCGCAAACCGGCCTGATCGGATCGCACTGCGTCTGGCGTTTTTATTTTTCTGTCAAGCATATTGCGTGATGTGCATCATGCAATATGCTTTGCTTATTATACGCAGGCATGGCGGACTGTCAACGGGGCTGCCGCGAAACAGCCCCGTTTCTTACTTTGAATGCGCTGCTTTACACAAACTTGATCGTCAGCGCGATAAAGATCTGCGCCATATAGTACAGCACGTGCAGAACCGCGTTGCGGTAGGGGCTGTCGTTTTTGCCGAAGGAGAGCACGACCAGCATATTATCGCTCGTCGAGAAGCAGATGCCGCCGACAAAGAACAGGAACAGCGCCCGGTTGGACTCGATAAACGCGCCCGTCGCCGCGCAGGCCGTCATGAACAAAACGCCGCCGATATAAAGCACGCCGAGCGGCGTAATTTTGCCCGCGCGCACCTCCTTGGCGTATGCGTAGAAGCAGGCCGCGCCCAGCGCCACCACCGCGATGGGGATCGCGTACAGCCACGCCGCCGGGCAGAGCGCCAGGATCGCGAGAATATACACGATATGGCCCAGAAAAAACGACACGGAGCCAGCAGCGAAGAACAGCCGGTGCAGCTTTTCCGACAAAAACCGCAGCGCCAGAAGCAGATCGCCCAGCATCCCGAGCGTCAGTCCCGCCACGACATACCATCCGTACAAACTCGGCCCCATCCGCCGCAGCTCCAGCAGCCCCAGCAGCACGAACACCACCGACGCCATGGTCTTGAGCACGACAGACGACGCATCGCGCCGCTTATAAGAGCGCATGATGAACAGCGTCTCCAATACCGCGCCCGCACTGATCAGCAGAATCTCCAGCATCCGCCTCCCCCCTTTCCGCGTGTTCCTTCTTCCCGCTTATTTTACCATGTCCGCCGCGCCGCTGTCAACGTTACGTGCCTGATCGTATTCGTACAACAGCTTCGCCACGGCCTCGCGCGTGACCGGCTGCTGCCAGCCGAAGTTGCCCGCGCTGTCGCCGGTAAAAATGCCGTTCTCCTTGGCCCACTGTGCCGCCTGCAGCGCCCAGTCGGACGGATGGTCGCCCGTTCCCTTCAGAGAAAGCAGCTCCTCCTTCGTCATCTCCATCACCTCCATGACCTGCCGTTTGAACGCGAACCACGCGTTCTCGTCGTCCACCCACATTGCGGGGCACCGCTTGCTGACCACGTCATAATGCCGCAGCACGTTTTCGATCGGAATGCCGTACTTGCGCATCAGCCTTCTTGTCAGCAGCGCCGCGTTCGCCACGACCGCGTCCTCCAGCCAGTAGCGCCCCGCGTCATACCGGCAGCACATCTCGATGGAGATCGAGTTGCCGTTGCGGCAGCGCGGGTGCTTCTGCGTATAAACGCCCGCCGTGCCGACCGACCATGCCGTATCCTCGTCGCTGACCGACTGCAGCCAGCCGTTCCGGTCGACAAAATAGTGGGCCGAGGCCCCGCGCGGGGACTCAAAATATTTGAGTCCCGCCGCGGCGGAGTCGTTGCGCCCGGCCGTGTAGTGCAGCACAAGAAACTCGATGGGTGCGCTGCGGCCCTTCGTGTAATTACTCGGATGCGCCGTCGTCATGCCGTGTCTCCGCGCCGCTCTGCAGCTTCTGCGCCTGCGTCCCGAAATAAAACGCGATGACCGTCGTATAGATCATCATAAAGTCCTGGCTGACCTCGCCCCTGACCGCCTGACAGGCGAACACCGCCGTCAGCGCCAGCGTCACGATCGACTTGACCGTCAGCAGATTTTCAATGCGCTTCAAAAACTGTTCCATACCTCCAAAGCTCCTTTCCTGTACCTGTGCCTATGTCACGATCTCCCATTCGGCGACCTCGCGGGCAATGCGCTCGATGAACGAATTGCCGTGCAGCGCCTTATACGCCTTGTATTCATAGAGAAAATTCTCATATTCATACTGCCGGATGGTTTTTTCTTCCCTATGCTTATAATATGCCGCCAGCATATCCGCGCGCAGCATACAGCGCTGCCCTTCCCGGATCGCGCTGAGGCCGAACAGCCGCTCGCGCACCGGCTTTGCCAGAAGCAGCAGCAGACTCAGCACGGAACCAAGCCCGCTGCACACGCTTACAAGCGCGAAGAATGCGCCCGTCTGCTCCGCACTCATTGCATCGCTCCTTCCGCCGCCTCCAGCAGCGCGGCCAGCTCCGGCAGCAGCGCTTCAACCGTCTTTTTCGCCGCCGCATCGAGCGCCGCATAGCTCTGCGCAAAGCGCCTGAGCACCGGCAGGAGACCGCCAGCTTCTCTGCCGCGCCGGGGTCCAGCGCGTCCAGCCGCGCTTTAATCCGCGTGAGCAGTTCCCGTTCCAGTCTCGTCATGCCAGAGCCTCCTCCAGCTCCCGCAGCGCCTGCTCCAGCTGCGTATAGCTGCCCATTTTAATACTGAGCGTCCCGTCCCGGTTGTCTGTGATCGGGCCTGCGACGCAGTAGCCGGAGCAGTCCTGCTCCTGCGCCGCGTCATCTGCGTCGGCCTCACGCCGGACGATGCCCCAGCGCAGCCCATCCACAAACAGCTGCACAGCCTGTGCATACGGCATGGCAAGCGTGACGGTTTTCGACGCGCGGCCATCCCAGTCGCGGTCGATCTGCTTTCCGCAGAAGTGCGCAGAGTACTCCGTTCCGTTTACCTTCAGATATTCCATACGCTTCCTCCCTTCAGAAGCAGAACGCAAAGCTTACGCCGAGGCTGTTTGAGGCATTGGACGCGCCCGCCTGGCCGTTTGCTCTGACTCTGCAAAACATACCGCCGCTGGCTGACGACCGTTCCCACCAGAACTCGTCAACGCCTTCTCTCTTCTTGATCTTCGGGTTGCCTGCCTTGTAATAGTCGTACTGGCTTCCTTCCCCGGCTACGGAAGAACTTGCAGTCCCGAAAATCTCCACCTCGCTGAGCAGGAACAGCGTGTCCGATACCATCTCAATCGTCGTGCTGTTGCCCCCCTCAGATGTCTTCTTGTTTACCGCGTGGATGCCGTTCTGCACCTCCGCCGGCATCAGCGCCAGAATCGCAGGCAGATAGGTCAGGCGCATATCGGTGTTCTTCCAGCCGAGACCGCTCAGGTTGGTGCTGTACATCTGCTTTGCTTCGCTGTAACAATCATGCAGCTGGAACGTCAGCGGAGCCGTGCCGGAGCCGTCCGCATACTCGTCATGATTCTTGCCGATGATATCGACCTGATAGGCCGTCCCGCCGATGTTCATGGTCTTGCTGTCTCCCACGGCCCAGCTGTCCGGGGCGATCCCGGTCCTGCACACCGCGATGATCTCTTCCCATGTATTGTCGGCAAAGCTGTCGAGATACAGGGGCATTTTCATGCTCTGCGTGCCGATCACGATGCTCTGCGCGGCATTCACCCCTTTTTCGCCGACGTAACGCTCCACGCGCCTGCCCTCCGGCAGCTCCAGCGTACACACTCCGTCTGTCCCGGCAGTTCCCGTGACCGTTTTGGCGCCCTTCACTGCCGTGACTGCCGCCCCGGCAGAGGTGGTCACGACCAGCTTCGGCGTAATGCCGGTCTGGATCGCCTGAATTGCCGACACGAAGCCAGACGGATAGATCAGCTGCGCGGATGTGCCTCCCTTGGCTCTGATCGCGTTCGCGACCGCCGTGAGGTCGGTGTCAAATGTCAAAAATTCCGCCATCAGAAGCTGCCTCCATTCGCGTTCGTGATCGTCACTGCTGTCCATGCGCCATTGGACACCCGCAGGAACTTTCCGTTGTCGGAGGCCGCCACATCCGGCAGGAAAGTCTCATCGCCGGACAGCGTATATCTGCTCCCCCAGAAGCCCTCCGCAGCGTCCGTCGAATGGATCCACGCATAGCAGACCCTCAGCTCTTCCGGCGTATCGCCCTGCGTCATTTCTGTCAGCGCAAATTTCACATACCCGTCAGAAGCGTTCGCATTCAGCTCCGCCAGCGGAAGCAGCACGGTATCATCACCAGTGCTCCCGTCCAGCTTCAAAATTGCACGGCATGGCCGCCCTGCCTGATGGGCGGCCAGGATCTCAGCGAATGACTTATCATGTGTAGCATCCTCGTCGTACACATCCTGCCCCGACAGCGTGCAGGTCACATAAAACGGCTCCGGGTCTTTGCCTGCTGCGCCCGCCGGGCCTTTAATACTGACGCTGGCCGGGTTCTGTTTTCCGCCGTCGTTCGTCCAGCTGAGAACACCGGCTGCGGAAACATGGGGCGTAAAGGTCGTGCCGTCCTGTCCCGGCGCACCGTCCGCACCTGCCGGCCCGGCAGCCCCATCCTGCCCGGGTGTCCCCGCCGGGCCTCTGATGCTGACGCTGGCCGGGTTCTGCTTCCCGCCGTCGTTCGTCCAGCTGAGAACACCGGCTGCAGAAACAGACGGCGTGAACGTTGTGCCATCCTGCCCCGGCGTACCGTCCGCGCCCGCCGGGCCCTGTGCGCCGTCCTTTCCGGGCGCACCGTCCGCGCCGGGGTCGCCCTTGTCTCCCTTTTCGCCCCTTGCGACCTGAAGCGGCCCATTGTTGATCCAGCTCTCTGTCACGCCGTCGAAAATATAAATGTCATACGGCTCCGACGTACCGACGCCGTAAGCGTCGCCCGCCATCGGCGCCTGCACGGACGCTTCCAGCGCGGAGGCCGTCTCATAATACCCCTTCACGAGAAAGCCCGCGCCAGTCTCGCCCTTCGGGCCCTGTGCGCCGGTTTCCCCCTTCGGGCCGCGTTCGCCAGGGTCGCCCTTTGGGCCCTGTGCGCCGGTGCCGCCCTTCGGACCCTGTGCACCCGTGTCGCCCTTCTCACCCTGCGCGCCTGTTTCACCCTTCGGGCCGCGTTCGCTTCGCCCTTCGGGCCCTGCGCGCCGGTATCACCCTTTTGGGCCCTTGTGCACCTGTCTCGCCCTTCGGCCCCTGCTGCGCCTGTCTCGCCTCTCGGCCCCTGCGGCCCCACGACGCTTCCAACATCAACGGTGCTGCCGTCCGTCAGCGTGAAGACGAGCCGTCCCCCGTCCGTGACCTCAACCGCCTTCACGCCTCTGGAGATCAGTCCGCCAATGGTCACTGTGATCGTATTCGGAATCTCTACCCGCATATCCGCACCTCACTCTGCCGCCGCGCGGTTGTCCCGCGCAAGCGTTGTTTTGTCGCCGTGCGTATACAAAATGTCATAGAAATACGCACCCTTCGGAAATTTTGCGCTGACCGTATCGTCAAACGTCAGCGTTGCCTGCCCGCCTGTCACGCGGTCAAACTGAAACGTATGCACCGGCGCGTGCGACGCGTCAAAAAAGCTGACCGTCAGACTGTCGGACGCGCCGACCGTGACCGGATCGCCGTCCTGATCGCGCAGCTCCAGCGCCAGCATCACAGAAAACGTATCGCCCGCGTACCAGCGCAGCACACCGCCCGCAATGCGCGGGCTTGGCTTTGCGCCCGGAAACTTTGTCATCTGTTCTCCTCCTTCCGGCCTTTTCAGTTGATCTCATCGCGGCGCGCCGTGCCGGGCGCCGTTCTGCCGCGCTTTTCGCCTCTGCCTCTGGCAAGGGAAGACGAGCGCTTTGTCTGCTTGTCCTTCGTCTTGCCCGCCTGCGCCGCCTTCTGCCGGGCCTGCGCCGCCTTTTCCGCCGCGGCAGCCTGCTTGTCCGCGTAGGCGAGCTGCTTCCAGTACTGCGCGTTCGCCGCGTCCTCCCGGTCGGAGCGATAGTTCAGCTCGTTCCAGTAATTGTCGTTCGCCAGCTTCGCGTACTGCAGCGCCAGATTCTCGCTGCGCTGCGCCTCGCTCTGATACGCGCCGCGCGCGTCGGACAGTGCCGCGTAATAATCCGACACCTGGTCGCGGTAGCGGTCATAGTCGCTCTTTTCACGGCTGCTGATGAGCGCATAGCGCTCGGAAAGCGCCGAGCCCTCGCGGTCATACTGACTGCGCGCCTGCGCGTAGAGCTCCGGCACGACCTCGTTGAGCTTCTGCAGATACGCGTTGTACGCCTGCTGCCCCGCCTGCTGGCTGTAGCTTGAGCCGTAGCCGCCCGTGAGAGACGCCGCCGCGCCCATTGTGTTCTCCATTGCCAGCCGTCCCGCGCTCTGGTACTGCTCCCGGTACTGCCGGTACATCGGGTCTGCCCCCAGATCGTAGGAAAATGCCTTCCGGTTCGCGATCTGCTCATAAAGCGAATCCAATTCCTTGTCCCACCGGGACGTATAGCTGCCGGGCTTTTTCCGCCAGCACCCGGTCCAGCGCCGCCTTCGCCTCGCTTGCCGCGCCGGACGGCGTATAGCCGGGCGTTCTGACCTGCGCCGCGTCTGTCTGACCGGCAGAAGGCGTCCCGTAGCTGCCGCGGTAGTTGTAGATCGTCTGCTGCTGGTTGCTGAGCGCGCTGCGATAGCTGCCGTCCGCGTTGACGCCCAGAATCCGGTAGGTGCCGCCGCCCGTCACGACCTCGTCGCCCGCCTGCAAGCCCACCGGAGCCTTTCCGTTACCCTGCACTCTGTAAAGCGCCATTGTCTTCCTCCTTTTTCTCCTCTGCTTCCGCGTCCTCCTGCGCTTCGAGCAGCCGCACCTGCTCGCGCACCTGATCGAGCACCATTCCGACGACGCACGGCGGGAGCCCGGAGGTGTTGATCGCCTCCACCAGCCCCATGCGCAGCGCGCCGATCGCATTCGAAAGCTTACTCATGCCGTTTCCTCCAATTTCCTCACCCTTGTCTGCAGCATCTGGACCTGCCGGATGCACAGGGCGATCAGCTCCTCATAGCGCAGGCCGTAGTCCGCGCCGCCGTCTTCACTCGGCGTTTTCACAAAGGCCGCGAAGTCCTTTCCCGTCAATCCGCACTCCCGCAGCGCCTGCTCCACATCCTGCGCGACAAGCCCCGTGTGCGTCCTGCCGGACGTGCCGCTTTTCAGCCGGTAGCTTGCCGGACGCAGCTTCTCAAACAGCGCATCATAGCGTTCCAGCGCATACGAAATGTCCGTCTTCTTCTCCCGATCAGATGTAGTGATCGTGCCCGTCTGCGCGTACACGACCGACCACCGGTAATCGGAAAACCCGAGCGATCCCGCGCCGTCAACAGACGGCGCCGCACTGCCGCTCACGACCAGATCGCCGCCTACCGCCATTCGGCAGTTCGTCTGCGCGCCGCCCTCCGTGACGGAGAGCGTATTGCCGCCGTAGCAGAGCTTCGCGCCGCTTGCCGTCGCCACGACCTCGCCAAGCCCACTTTGCATATGGATCCCCGCGCCGCCGTAAGCGCCCGTCGTATAGCCGAGCCACCCGCCGACGGTACCGCTGTTCAGCGCATCGTATACCGCCATATCGCCGCCCAGCTTGATATAATCCGCCGATAAAAGCCCCGTCGTAATGTCGTTTGCCGACAGGTGATCGACCGAGAAGTTGTTGAAATCCAGAATACCGCCGTTGATGCGCGACGCGGACAGATCACCCGTCACACTCGCCGCATCGACCGTAAGCCCCGTGATGCTTGCGCCCGTCACATTCAGGCTCGTCGCCCTGATCGCGCCGGAGATCGTCGCGCCGGAGCACGTCAGATATCCGTTCGCGTCCACCTGAAACCGGTCTGATACGGAGAGGCCGCCCGTCCCGAAATACATACCTGCGCTGCTGCCGAACACGTTTTCCACGCGGTAGATGCTCCCGTCCGAGATCGTCCACGGCCCAAAGGCCGAGCCTGCCGCCGCCGTGATCGTCCCGGTCAGCTTCGCGTTGTACGCCTCCAGTGTTCCGGACGGGAAATGCAGCTTCTTCTCCGACAGATACGCAACCTCCATCCCCTCCTGCCAGAAGGAAATGCGTTTCGGCGTCACGGTCAGCAGTTCGTTTTTCGTCCGGTCGACGATCCTTCCGCCGCCGTCTGTTACGGTCGTCTCGATATTGCCCACGCCCACACCGTACACCGGCGTCACGTCGTTGTAATACAGCAGCCCCGTCTTGATATACTGCTGCGCATTCACGGAAAACGCGTTGTTCACGCCCGCCGTGTAATCATACAGCTGTTTGATCCCGACGGAATTGCCCTCGATCGTCAGCTGCGTCTTTTCCAGATACGTCCCGAAGTCCGACGCCGCGACATAATTCCCCGCAAGCTTCGCCGACCAGACCTCCGAATTCGCCGCCGCAAAATCCGCCGTCTTGATGATGAGGGACTTTAAAGCCGCGTATCCCGAAAGCGTTGTCTTCTTCTCCGCCTCCGGCAGGCTGTCCGCGTCGATGGCCTGCGCGATCTCCGTCAGCGCCGCCCGTGCCGACCAGTCGGCAAGATTCAGCTGCTCCGCCATCCCGCACAGATACCGCCGCATACTCTCCAGCTGCTCCTGCGTCGTCTTCCCCGCGATCGACGGGTATGCAAGTGTCAGACTACCCATGTTGCACCTCCCGTCTTACGCATCGCTTCCTGCCTCCAGGACTCGCGCCAGACTGAACAGCTTCATCTCGCCCTTCCCTGTCAGCCGGAACTTCAGATGGTCGCACCGCGCGGGCCGGATCGGCAGCAGGAAGGTACGCAGTCCCCGGCCCTCGATGTGCCCGCAGTGCCGCCACACGCCGTCCGAATCATACTGCACCCAGAAATCGACACTCGACCCCTTCGGCAGCTGCATCCGCAGATTGATGCGCGAGACGTATTTCTTTCCGACAAGGCCATACGTCATGATCCCTGTCTCCGCCATCCACCCGACCGGCCCGTCCTTCGTCCCGGCTGTGCCGTAAACGGTCCTGAGCGTTCCATTTTCAAGAAAATACAGCTCGTCGCCGACCCGCGCAAACTCGCTTGCGTGCGTGCTGTCCTCCCGGTGCCACAGACCCTTGCGCGTGTCGTAGACGAACAGCGTCCAGTTGTGCGCCGCATCCTCCATGCTGATGAAGTATTTCCCGCGCACACCGCCCGCGGCCGCGTTTGCATACAGCACCGTGCCGAAGCAGCCGCCGATCTCCTGCGGCAGGCTCCCGTCGTACACGCACACGCCCATGCGCGACTTGTAATACAGCCGGTCGTCCACCACCACGAGGCTCTTGCTTGACCCCTTCTGCACACCCGCACACTTCTGCACCACGACCTGATGCGCGCCCGAGGCCGACGGATAGACCCGGTGGAAGCAGTCCTCCTTGAAAAAACACCGGACTGTCTGCCAGCGTCGCCGCGCCCGTCCACTTTCCGTCCGTGCCGCAGCTGGCCCGCCACGAATCCGTCGCCACCCCCTGATAGCACGCCCAGTTTTTAAAATCGCCCAGCTTGCAGCAGTAAAGCTCGTTCACCGTCTTCCCGTCCGCCACACCGTACTTGCAGCCCCAGAGCCGGTTGCCGCATTCGGTGATAAAGTCCATATCCGGCACGCGCCGGGCCGTCTTCACCGTCCCGCTCGTGACCTCCGCCGCCTGGTCGATCAGCCCCACGATGACGATAGAGCTCTCGTCTGCGCCGTATAAAATCTGGCTGCCGTTCAGCTTTTTGAGCTGCTCGTTCCCGGAAAGCCCGGAGATCTCAATGCCGTCATACTGTTTGAAGCCCTTGCCGATGCCGTTCGCCGCCAGCTTCACATACACCGTCGGCACGGACACCCACTGCCCCGAGGCCTCGGCCCACTGCTTGATGGTGTGCAGACTCCCCGACGTGTCCAGCCAATACTGCCCGTTCGACGGGCTTTCCGGCTGCGCCGCCTGCGAGAAGCTCAGTGTCAGCGCCTGCCCGTCCGCAAGACACAGCGACACGCTGATCGGCGTTTCCGCCGCGTCGACCGTATTCTCCTGCCCCATGTACCCGTTGTCGGAATAATCCTCCGTGTTGAAGTAAATTCCGTCTGGGAAGATACACAGATACGCGCCCATGGACACGAGCTGCTTTTCTCCCGCCTTGATGTTCACCGACGGCATATACGCCTCCATGGACGCGCCGTTGATATGCAAAACCTGATTCTGCACCCAGCACAGCCTGTCCCGCGCGCAGATCGCCTGCACCCCTGAAAGCGCCTGCACCATCCCCCGCCGCACTCTCGGCGCAAGCAGCGGATAGCAGTCCGACGTCAGATTCTCCATGTCGTAGAATTCCCCGTCAGAAAGCTTCAGATCGTGGTCATAGCCGAGAAACGCCTCGGTTGTCAGCGTCTGCTGCCGCTGCTCCGTCAGCTTTGGATAAAACATCCCGCTATCCCCCCTACAGCTTGATATACGCCGCTTCGCTCTTCGGCAGATGCGCCCGGTTGTACGCGTTCTGGTACGCCTGATAGTACATATTGTACTTGGCGGCGGAATTGTTGTACTTCGTCATCTCCCCGTTGGCGTCGTCGATCTTCATCTCCAGATACCACCGGTAAATTTCGTCATACGGCCACTCGATCAGCAGCACCGTCCCGTCCAGATCCGCCTCCGGCGTATAGCCCGCGAACGCCGCCGTCTGCGTCTCATGCTGCGTCAGGATCTCGCGGTACACCGCTCCGTCCAGCTCCGACAGCCAGCGCAGCTTGTCCGCGCTCCCATACTGGTTGGGCTTGAGCCGGTCGACCGTCTCAAGCGCCTCGCGGATGGTCATGCGCCCCGCCTCCTTTCTTCTGTCTGCAGCCCTCAGCCGGCGGCCAGCTCATCCTCGAGCTTCCGTGCCGCCTCCAACTGCCGTCTGGCGTTTTCCAGCACCTCATAGACCGGCTCCGGCACCTCGACCGCCTTTCCGCGCGGCACCTGAAACGTCCGTCCGTTCACGCAGACGAACTCCGACTGCTGCTCCGTGCCGCCCGCGCGCGGCAGCGTGATCGTCTTCATACTTGCAAATGCATTTTCCATGACAATTCTCCCTTCCTGTCCCGTCTTTTCCGGAGACCGGCTTGCGCCGGTCTCCATCTTGCTTCCTCAGTTTGCCTCGTCCTCGGCAGAGTACGCGCCGCAGCTCTCCACGCGCACCATGCGATCCTGATACAGGATCTTCGCCGCGCTGGAGAACTTGTAGCCCAGCGTCGAGAACTGGTTGAGCGGTCCGCCGACCTGGCCCTTGTCCTTGATGATCATCTCCAGATTGCCGCCCTCCGGGTCGATCATGCCGTAGGCGTCCTTGCCGAGGAACAGCGTTGCATAGACGCTGTAATACACCGCAGGCGTACCCTTGGACTCGTCCGCCGCCGTCTTGACCGGGCAGCCCTCGCCGTTGAAGATCTTGGCCTCGGTCGTCTCGATGAAGCGCACGCCGTGCAGCTCGCCGATCTCGCCGGTAAACAGCTCCGTCAGACCCGCATACTTGTGCGCTTCGATCCAGGCCTCGGACGAGCGCAGATCGTATGCCACGGACGGGTGGATGATGGCGATATACTTGCCGTCGATCTTCGGCGCCTTGAGCTTCTTGAGCAGCGTGACGGCCTTGTTGACCTCGTCCGGCGTCAGCTTTGCCGTGGTGTCAAGACCAGCGCGGCTCGTGACCGCCGTATGCGCGCCGTTCGTGCCGACCTTGTCGCAGTACTGCACATTTGTGCCCGCTGCGGCGACATTGCGCACCAGCTTATCCTGCGTCGTACCGGCGGACGCGCCCAGCTCCTCCGCCGCACCCAGAATCACGTCGTCAATGGCGTGCAGCTCCAGCTGGTCGGACACGGACACATACGTGCCGTACTGCGTGATGGCCTGCGTCACAGCGCTCTGGCCAAACTTCTGGCCCGTCGGAATGACACCCTCGGTCAGCGCGCCCGCGTCCTCAAGCGTGTTCCACTTGCGCCATTCCACGGTCTTGCCGCGTCCGGCAGGCAGCGCCTGCTTGCGTGCAAACTGCGTGTGGATGAGCTCCGGACGCGCGTTTTCCAGCAGCTCCGTGTCGTAAAACGTCTTCATGGACGCCGTCATACCGCCGCCATCCGGGAACGCGCTCGTCTCACCGGAATACGCGTTCACGTAATTGCCGCTGGCGTTCACCAGCGTACCCGCGTCGGCAAACAGCTGCAAATTCAGTTCCTGCTTCAGATTCATTAAAATCTCTCCTTTTCTCAGAGCCGGACGGTCTCGCCCCGTCTGGCCCGCGCCTTCAGTTCCTCTCTCGTCTGTCTGGACCAGTGCTCCGGACTCTCGGCAAATGCGCCGCCCGCTGCCGGGGCCATGCCGCTCTCGCGCGGGCGGAGGTAACCCGCCTGCATGGCCGCCGTCAGCTCCTCGCGTGCGCGTCTTGCGCCGTGTGCCATCGCGCCTGCACGAAGCTCCCGTAAATGTGTCAGCTCGTAAGCGCTTCTGGCATCCACGCCGCGCATGACAAGGCGCATGAACACGGGGCTTTCCAGCTCCTCATGCAGCTGCGCGCCCGGATACGCCTCGCGCACCGCCGCAAACTGCTCCCGAAGCGCCTCATACCCCTGCCGCATCGCCTCTTCGCGCTGCTCTTTTGTCACGGGGACTTTCCCCTCCGGTGCGCACGCGGCCAGCCGCTCCGCCTGTTCCGGCGTGAGCTGTGCCGCATCTACGCCGAAGGTCTTTTCCAGTGCCGGCCCCAGAGACTTCAGCACCTGCTCGCTTCTCGTGCAGTTTTTCAGCCGTTCGCGCACGATCATCTGCACCTGCCTGTCATAGTCCTTCTTATACGGTCCCTGGATGAGCGCCCGGAACGCCTCTGCGCGCTCCTGCTCATCCTGCGGCGCGGCGTCCGCCGATACGCCCGGTTCCGGCTGCTCCTGCTGCTCCATCGCAAATGCCTGCAGCCAATCAAAGTTTTTCATCCTTTTCCTCCTTCTGCCCTTCAAGCGGGCGACGCTCGGGTCTTTCCAACTTATTTTCAGGGTCACGTTCACCCAAAACCCGCACATAGTCCGGATACCGCGCCGAAAGCAGCCGGTATCCCGCGCGAACCGTCTCAAACATCCCGTCCAGCCGCGCCTGCTCCGGTCCGTCCGCGAACGCCTCCAGCCGGAAGCGTCCGCAGCCCGATTCGATCACCGGCGGCGTTTTCATCCCCGCCGCCTGCACCGCCTCCGCCAGCGCAAACGCCAGCATCGACGCCGCCGCGCAGACGATATCGCTGCCGTACCGCGAAAATCCCGCGTGGCCGCGCACCGTCAGCGCCGTCCTGGCCAGCCATACCTCGATCATCCCGGCTGCGCCGCCTCTCCGGCGCGTTTTCGCGCCTGCTGCACTCTGGCCGGTTCCGCGTCCTGCTTTTTCGCCGTCCGAACCGTCCCCGGAGCCTCCGGCGAGGGCTGTCCTGCCAGCCGCTCGTACAGCTCCGGCTCATACCGTCCCGCCAGCGTCAGCGCCATCCGCTGCCACGCCGCCGCATCCGCACCCGAACGGAGCTTCTGCAAGATCTGCTGCTTGCCGTCAAAATCCATCATGTCGAGGCACGCGAGCGCCTGCTGCTCCATCCCCGGCCGGAAGAAGCCCAGCTGGAAAAACTGCAGCGCCAGCTCGTTCTGCGCCAGCTTCGTATAGGCCGTGTGCTTCTGTGCCGTGACCGTCACATCGAACACCGGCGTCCGCATGAGCGCCTCCGGCCCCATGCTCTGCGCCTTCAGCCGCGCATTGCAGTAGGACACAAATTCCTCTGCCCCGCTCAGACCCGCAATGCGGAACCTGCGCGGCAGATCATAAAACTGCCGGATGCGCTCGATGACCATGCGGATCATCCGCGCATAGGCCCGGTACGCCGACCGCGTCGCCGCGCGCGAGCTGCGCCCCGACGCCTCCTGCAAAGCCGCAATGGCCGAGGCCGCCGTCACGCCCGACGAGACCTGCCCGTTCGTCACGTCCGTGTTGCCGGTCGTCCACTTGAGCTCCTCGATCTTGTTGTTCAGCACCTGCACGCAGATGCCCGGCAGCATATTGACCTGCACCTGCTGCAGAGAATCCTGCCCCAGATTCCCGTCCACATGCACGAACGGCTTTGTCCAGTCCGCATACTCCTGCTCGTTGACCGACCCGTCCGAGCGGCGGAACCACCTCGGTGTCGCCGCCATGATCGTGTTCTTCACGATGGCCTGATCCATCCGGTCGATCTGCTCCTGCGCGCCCTTGCCGATGTCAATATAGCCGTACCCGCAGATCGAGCCCTCGATGGGAAACAGCCGGTCAAAGATGAACGGATACTCCCCGTCGTCATACAGCCCTCGCTCACACGCGGGCGCACGCACCGGCGTCTGCACCAGAACCGTCTCGCCCGTCTCCGGGTCCCGCGCCTCCCGCGTGACCGACGGCATGAACGTGTCGTTCTCCGTCGCGTACAGGACCGTTTCGCCCACATACTTGCAGTAGTGCAGCACCGTCCTGCCGCCCACACGCTTCTTGTAATACCAGTCCACCACCAGCGTCTTCTCCGAAAGATCGACCGCATCGTCCGTCCGGTACCGCGAAAGCACCGCGCTGCTCCCGCCGAGCTTTCCCGCCAGCTGCGGATACGCCGCCAGCAGCGTCTCGTTGTCCTCCAGCTCCAGATAAAACACATTCTGCGACCTCTGGATATCCGTCACGCCCGGCTCCCAGAACAGATTCAGCACATTCACGGGCCGGATGGAGATATCCCCCAGTCCGCCGAGCTTATCCTGATCCCAGTACACGCCCCACACGCCCGTGCCCTGCTTCATCTTCTGCCAGCACGTGTCGGAATAGACCTCCTCAAAGTCGTTCTGCTCCAGAATGCACGGGATGATCGACGAGAGCATCTGCGCCTCCTGCCGGTCGTCCGGCTCGCGCGGTCGGATGACCGGCACCGGATAGGCCGCGACCGCATCCGCGTGCTTGCCCATGATGACGTTGAACAGCCACCCGGACGCGGGCCGGTCGTCATTCGGGTTTCCCTTATCCGAAAACTGCCGCCACTGCCGCAGCTTCCACCAGTCCTCGTCAGCGATGATGCGCCGTTCCAGATTCTGCTTGCCCTGCTTGTAGCGGCGCAGAATATCCGCCGCCCGCCGCAGCTCCCGCGCCCCAATGACGGGAACGCCTGTTGTCCGTACCTCCATTGCTTCCTCCTAGCTTCTGATTTGATTCAGCGGGTCTGACCAGACCGCCGCCGTCTGCGCCTGCATCATCGGCTTCACCGGCCGCGACATACAGAAATACCGCCATTCGTCGCACACATGATCCTCCATCGCCGTGTCCAGATCCTCCGGCCGCGTCTGTGAATACAGCATCAGCGGCACCGTCCGGATAAATGCCTTGCAGTTTTTGAACACATACATACGCGGGTACCCGTTCTCATCGAACTGCAGCCGGTAATGGCACTGCATCCAGCCCGCGATGCGCTCGTTGTCGCCCGGCGTAAAATACACGCCGTACCGCGCCGCCGTCTGCGCCACGCTTTCCCCGCGCGAGGCGTCCCAGATCGCCGGGTCCGCCACGCCCGTGATCTCCCGGCCCTTGAGCCACGGATGCTCCGTCTCGATCCGCCTGATCTCGGCAAACTGCCGGTCCGGCGTCCACTTGACGCCCTCGTTCGGCATCCGCGTGCATCCGTAAAGCTCCAGAATGCGGTAGATCACGCCGTCGTAATCGACCGCCCACCACGCACAGGAAAACGGCTTTCCATACCCGAAGTCATAGCTCCGGCAGACCGTCCACCCCTTGTCCGGTGCAAACGGCTCGATCACGTGCGTCCACTGCCGGTCCTCATAGTGTTCCGGCACGTCGCGGAAGTCCTCAAAAAACTGCCCCTCATACACGTCCCACGACCCATACAGCCACGCCTCGCGCAGCTTCGGCGGCAGCGTTTCCAGCTGCTTCAAATACTCCGGCTGCTGCCGCATCAGCGCCCGGTTGTCCGTCACCAGCGCCTGCACAAAGCTGTAATTCTCCGGCTCCTCCCCCGCCTCGAACCGGCGGTCGATGAACAGCCGTTTAAAATATCCGTGCCCCGGCCCGCCGGGGTTCAGCGTGTAGTACGTCCGCTTCGGCAGCCCGTTTGTCCCGCGCACGCAGGCATTGATCGCGTCGATCCACGCCTTTTGCAGCTGCCCGGCCTCGTCGAGAAACACCACGTCGTATTCCGCGCCCTGATACTGCCCCATATCGCCGTCGCACGCGCAGTAGCCGAACGTGATCGTCGACCCGTTTGGAAATTCGAACCGCTTGTCCGCCGCCTTATATTTCGCGATCCCCGCCAGCTCCTGCCGCAGCGGGTCGATATGGTTGTTCTGCAGCTCCCGCAGCGTCCTGCGCACGATCAAAAGCTTGATCCCCGCATACCGCAGCGCCAGCAGCTTCGCCTTTGTGCGCACAGCCCAGCTCTTCCCGCCGCCTCTGGCCCCGCCATAGGCGATGTGCCGGTGCCGGTCCAGCAAGAAACCGCCTCTGCTTCTCATTCGGCGCGCCGATCCGCAGCTCCGTCATTCCGAAAACTCCTCCGCTTCCCGCTCAAATACCACGCGCACGCCCGTCTCCTGCCCGCCGTGCTCCTCCTGCAGCTCCTGCCGGATCTCGACCGCCTGCTTCATCACCTTTGCCAGCTCGCCCAGCTCCCTGCTCGGCGTTTCGCCGTCCTTGATCTGCTCCAGCAGCCGCTTCGAGATCGTCTCCAGCGCCTTTTCCAGATTCCCGGACGCTCTGCCGATGGGGTCCTTCCGCGTTCTTCCGCCCTTTTCCTCAGTCATCCGCATACCTCGCGTTGATGGCCGTATAAAGCTCGCATTTCTCGCAGTTTTTCGTCCGGCAGAAGATCTCCATCTGCTGCCGCTTCGCCCGCCCCGAAGCGAACGTCAGCCGCAGAAAGCTCTCGTCCGTGATTCCCTCGCAGTAAATGCTCCTGCCGCTGTCCTCCCGGTAAAACGGGCACCATACCGGCTCAAAGCCCTTCTCTCCGTTCTGCATCCATCTCCACCTCCCGTCTGTGTTCATACCCCATGCGCTCCGCCAGTGCCTCCACCCCCACCGTCTCCAGCAAAAGCGCCTCCATGCATTCCGCGTGCACCGCCGTGCCGTCCATCGCCTCATACCGCTCGTCCGCTCTTGTCACAGCCTCGCCGCACCACCGGCAGACACAGCCGCGCATCATCTTCCCTCGCCCCCCTTGGTAACCACTGAATCAATCGTCTGCGGTTCTCAGCGGATCTTTTGCCCCAGCTGTGCAGTTTGAAAAACTTGAAATACACAAAGTATTCCTGCGTTTTTCAAACTTTCATTTGCGGCAAAATCTCTCACTGATAACTCTTGTCGATTGAATCATCGGTACCCAATCATATTTTTATGCGATACGCAGTTGACAAAACGCGCCGCGCCGGATACAATAAATCTGCATGAATCTCCGGCTGCGGCGCCGCTCCCTCTGATTCCCTGGCCCACGGGCCTGTTTGCTTCCGGCCCGCAGCGCTCTCCGCACCTGCCCCTGAGTGTATCGCATTTATATGCGATTGTCAAGGGAGGTATGTCGCATTTTTATTCGATTCTCTATTTTGCACAAATGCGAGGTGTCTGTTTTGTTTATTTATAGCAGATTCGAAGCGCTGATCCGCGAGACGGGCGTGACCAAGGCGTCCATCGCCCGCCGCATCGGCCGCACGCCGACCGTCTGCCAGGACTGGAAGGCCGGCAAATCCGAGCCCAGCGCCGACCAGCTCCAGATCGTCGCCGCCGCCCTCGGCACAACGCCCGCCTACCTCACCGGCGCGACGGATAAAAAAACGCTCCCCACCGGCGCACCGTCCGGTGAGGAGGACCCGCTCGACGCACAGCTCAGGGAGCTGCTTTCCCATGCTGACGATGATCTGAAGCAGGCCATGATTGCGTTTTTAGAGCGTTTTCAAAAAAAATAAGAAACTGCTGCTGTTCTTCCCGGCTCAGCGCCGCAAACAGCCGGACGATCCGCTCGTCCGCCGTTTCCCGTGCGTCCTGTCTGTCTGCTCGGTGTTTCGTCATTCTGCATCCACTCCTAAAATTCCGTTCCGTTCTTCCGGCAGCTGATGTATGAGGCAGTATTTGTATATTAAAACATTTGTTCCATTTTTGCAATATGGCAGAACCTACAAAGAATCGGCGAAATTTTCTATCCGCCCGAATGTCATACTGTCCCAAAAACCGGACTTCCGCCCATTCTGCCGCCCCAGCCCCGATTTCTATCCTTGACGCGCCCGCCATTCAGTGCTAAAATATTCCCACCTGCCGGTGTGGTGGAATGGCAGACACAAGGGACTTAAAATCCCTCGGCGTAACAACCGTGCGGGTTCGAGCCCCGCCACCGGCACCACTCAGAAATGACCTTTGTATGTCAGATGACCGCTTAGGGCGCGTCCATCTCGACAGCAAAAGGTCTTTCTTCGTTCAACCCCGTGACCGCTTCGCTGGATTGCGGGGTTGTGCTCCGTCGCTTCTCTTCATAAAAAGAACCGCCGCTGCTCCATTGGGAGCAGCGGCGGTGCTATGTCTGAAAGCTGCGGTCACGCGTTTTCGTTTTCCTTATCCAGCTCGGCGAGGAAATTGATGAGCCGGGCCTCGTCCTCGCGGCGGTCGGCAAACAGCTCGAGGTTGTCGCCCTGCTCGCTCAGAAGCTGGCCGAGGGCGATGTACTCGCTCAGCGCGCTCTTGAGATTGAACACGTCGCCGTCCTGGCTCTTGAGGTACACGTCGCCGGTGCAGGTGTGGATGACCTTGCGGAATTCTTCGACTTCTTTGATGTTCTTGAGTTTCATGTTCATTGCCTCCCATGCAATTTTTTACTTTGACTTTCGATTACAGCTGCAGTATACGCGCTGGGGAAGGAAAATTCAAGGGGTGGTTTGAACAAAACGCACAAAAATATGTGTTTTATTTTGTGCGATACGCCGGATAATAAGTATACAACCGGGTCAGAGCCGCACTGCGGCTGGCAGCGCCGGGTGCAAGAAAGTGCACATCCGCACCCACGTCCTGACTGCCCTGCAGCACGATCAGAAGTGTGTCCATCTCCTTTCCGGCAGAAAAGAGGATGGATGCCTCGCCGGACAGACCGTGCCATGCGCCGTCCTCACGCGTGAGCGTCAGCGTATACGGCTCCTCCATACCGTCAAGGCCGGAGATCGTCAGCGTCCCGTGAAACAGATTGCTGTGCAGCACGCTTTTCGTCAGCGTGCCGGTGAGCGTGAGCGTGTGCGCCTGTGCAAATGCCTCGTCGGCCAGCGCGTATTCCGTGACGGTCTGGGAAAGCTCGACCGGCGTCTGCGTCGGTACCGCAACCAGCACCACAAGATTTAAAATCAGCACTGCGACCGCAATGCCGAACACCGCCGTGCGGTGGCGGGCGAACCAGTTCTTATTTTCCTCTCCCATAGCTCAATTCTCCATTCTTCACAGATTCTTCAGATTTGAAGCCTTGAAATAGTTACAATTTAGTGTATAATAAATTACAGATTGATATTTAATCAACATCTCACACCGAAAGGAGCGGATGCGATGGCAGCATGACCGGCCGCTTTTACACAAACAACCAAACCAACCAGTTTCAAAAGGGCGCTGCGGGATCCCGCAGCGCCCTTTTTGATTATACAGGAATCTTCCAAAAACCGCAAGCGGTCAGAACCGCTGATTTATCCGACGTACGGAACCAGCTCGAAGTATTCCAGCTCCGATTCGCCGTCAATATACCACTGCCAGTCCCCCGCGGGCTGCTCGATTGCGATGCGTCCGGTCACGCCGTCGCTTGTGATCACGTCGACGAAGCTCTTGCCGTCCGTTCCCGTGACCTGCAAAACCGTGCCGGGGCCGAAGACGGACTCCGTGCCGTCGTCCAGCGTGACGGGAATATCCCGCACAACGGACAGGCGGGAATAGCTCGTATTTGCGGGAACGATCTGCCACTCATCGCCCAGCGGCGTCAGCACATCGTCGTGCAGGGCATAGGCACGGATGGCGCTGTACGAGCCGAGCACGTTCTGCGTGCTCTCAAGCTGGAGGCTGTTATCGGAGACGCCGATGATCGCGGCCTCCAAATAGATCTGGTCCTCAAACGGGATCAGCTCCGGCGTCCCGGTCTTCAGCGACCAGACATTCAGCACATACTGATCCCCGTTCATATTGCCGTTGAAATAGACCTCCGGATAGCCGTCCGCGTCCAGATCAGCCAGCCAGATGTGTGCGTTGAAGCTGGCGGGATAGGACACATCCGGCTCCTCAAAGCCGGTGTCGAAGACGTCCGACCCCTTCTGAATGCGCAGCACAAACGACTGCTGGTCATATTGATCCCAGATGCGCAGCAGCTGAACCGTCTCGGGCGTGCCGCAGCCGTCCAGATCTGCCTCGCCGCTGCGGACGATCTCGGTGCGGATGCTCTGGAAGCCGTAAAGCGTGATGCCGTCGTAGGGGATCTCAGCCGGGACCGGATCCTGCGCAGGAAGCTCGACCGGGGCAAACGGCTCCGCCTCAGGCTCAGACGGGACTGGCTCGACCGGCTGCGGGTCTGTGACCGTATTCGTCGTGTCCTCGACCGGCTCCTCCGACGGGACGACGCGTATGGCGACCGCCAGCACCCGCGGCGGGTCAGACGTTTCAACGCCGCCGAGATACGTGATATCCACCTGAAGTGCCTGCGTCAGCTCGGACACAGAAATGGGCCAGCCGTCCGCGCCGGTGGGGACAAGCCCGTCGGCCAGCGCGACCGTGACCGTGTCCGCAGAACCGAACGACGAGTCTTTGTCTGCAGGGCGGACCGTCAGCGTACCGCCGCCGGATGAAAGAATATCGGCAGTAAATGTCGTGACGTGTACCTCAGCGGGCGCTTCCGGCTCCGGGTCAGCCTGCACAGGCTCTTCCGGGAGCGGCTTTGCGCAGCTGCACAGCAGCGTGAGCGCCAGCGCCGCGGCCAGCACGAGAATCAGCTTTTTCATAGTTCCTCCTTCTGGGAGATCGTAGTCGCTGTCCCAGCGTCACCATAATAGCGGATTCTGCCGCATTCGTCAATGGACAGTTTTGCTTATTTTGAATATGTTTTGCCCGTTTCCTCCATCAAAATGCGCTCTTTTTGTGATTATGTGAACTTGCGGAAACAATTTGTAATTTCCGGGGTAGTGCAGCCCAGCCGCCTGTCCGTATTGCCCCAAGTCCAAAGCGCGCGGCTCAAAGCTTCTCTGCCAGGCGCTGTCCTCCGCTTCATCCGGATCTTGCAGCGAAGCCCCACGTCATGTTCTTCAAAAATACCGCCTCTTCTTACCATGCGCTGCATGATAAAAAGAGGCGGCTTTTGCTCTCCGGTGCGCCGGTCAATACGCCAGCGCAGACTGGACGGTGTGGTGGATGAGGTCGTGACCAGCCTGCGTGGGGTGGATGCCGTCCGCGCCGATGAGCGTCGGGAAGACGCGGCTTTTCAGGAACTCCGCGCGCAGATCGACCAGCCTGCAGCCGAATGCACGGCTCAGCTGCGCGACCATGGCGTTATAATACTCCTGCCAGCGGTACAGATGGTCCGTATCGCCCAGCCAGTGCAGAATATTTTCCGCGCTCAGGCCTCTGGTGATAAAGGAGAAATACCGCTCCTGCTCCAGCGGCGGCAGGCTCGTCATGGCCACGCGGGCGCCCGCGCTCTGCGCCTTGCGGATGGCGGTGCAGTATTGGTCGATGAACTTCTCCGACGGCGTGTGCGGCAGATGCTCACCGTCCGGGTCCTCCGAGATAGCCTTCCAGTCATAATCGCAATCGTTGCCGCCGAAGCAGAACAGCACCGTCGTATCGCCATCGCAGGAGCCGAGCTTCCGGTCAAGCTGCTTCAGTCCCGCGTCGATGGTCGCGCCCATTTTTGCGTTGTTTTCCACGGTGACGCCCTGCGCACGCAGCGTGTCGAAATCATGCTCCTGACACAGGTGATAGCTCTGGCCGTTATAGGTGACGCCCTTGATGATGGAGTCGCCGAAGATCTTCAGATTTTTCATGGGGATCCCTCCTGCCTGTTTGTATCTCCAGTGTAGCCGCATGGCGGGAAAAAGTCTCCCGATTCCTGCCGCGAAGCGCTCTCCGGGTTCGTTCCCGCCGGTCTACGAAACGAAGTCCGGCACTCTACGGGCAGTAGAGTGCCGGTTTTTTGCGAGAAAAGTTCGCGGTGCATAGCCAGAAGCAGTAGAATCCGAACCTGGCAGTACTTCACTCGCCTTCCTGCATTTTTTTGACGATTTCCATAAAGCGGGCGATCACACGGTCGTAATTTTCCCTCCGGTGCGGGAACAGACAGCCGGAGCAGTCCTTGATCCCGGCTTCCGTATAGCGGAAATTGCCGCCGCAGCCGCGCCCGAGCGCGTAGAGCGGACAGTAGCAGAACAGGCAGTTGAAATCCTCCGGGTGCTTTGTCTCATGGCAGGGGAAATACTCGCAGTCCCGGTTCTGAAAAAATGCGTAGTGCCGCTCTTCCATCATTCCTTCTCCTTCAGCCGCTCGCACAGCGCCGCGTCCGGCGTGACGACGGCGGTCTGGTACGTTGTGTAGATCACCATGCCGGGCTTCGCGCCCGCAGGCTTTTTGACAAATTTCACCGGCGTATAGTCGACCAGCACGTTCTGGCCGTCGCGGGCCTGCGAATAATACGCCGCAAGCTGCATCGCCTCCGTCACCGTCCGATCGGGCGGCGTCCGGCCGTTCGTTTCGATGATGACGTGGCTGCCGGGGATCTTCTGGACGTGCAGCCAGATGTCCGTTTTCGCGGCCAGCTTCGTCGTCAGCTCGTCGTTCTGCCGGTTGCTGCGGCCGACAAAAATCGCGAAGCCGTCGGAGGATACGAACCGCATCGGGCGGCTCGGCGGCAGCTTCATGCGCTTTTTGCGGTCTGTCTCGCGCAGATAGCCGCCGGAGACAAGCTCCGCCCGAATCTCCTGTAAATCCCGCGCGGATTCCGCACGCGTGAGCGCGTCGAGGACGCTTGCCAGATACGCAAGCTCCTGCTCACCCTTTGCGATCTGTTCTGTCAGAATTCTTTCGGCGTTCTTGGCCTTCTGATAGTCCTTATAGAATTTCGCCGCGTTCTGCTGTGGGGAAATGGCCGGGTTGAGGGTGATTTCGATCTCCTTCATGTCCGGGTCGTAAAAGTCAGCGGCGCGCAGCTTCGTCTGGCCGCGCCTGATGGCGTAGAGGTTCGCCGTGAGGATATCGCCGAGCTGTCGCAGGCGCTCGCGGTCATGGGTCGCGGCAAGCTCCTTACGCTGGTTCTCCAGCTTGCGTGCCGTGCGTGCGTGCAGATTGGAGACGGTTTTGCGGATGGCCTGCGATGACTGCCGGATGGAGTCGGCGCGGTCGCGCGCGGCATAGAACCGGTCGAGCAGCTGCGAAAACGAGTCATACGGCTCCTGCCGGATAAAATCGCCGTACTGCGTCACGGGCAGGCAGGTAAAGTCCCACGGGCGCTCGTCGCGATACAGGAGCATGGGCTGCGGCGGCATGGTCTGAAGCTGCGCGAAGGCGGCAAGCAGCCGCGCTGCCAGCGCTGTTTTTTCTTCTGCCGAAAGCGCGGACAGGTCGGTATCCAGATCGCCCGTCAGGCGGAACGCAAGCTCCCGGCACACAAGCGGCGAGAGGCCGCCGAAGGTATCCAGCAGCCAGCCGTCAAGACGCTTCGGCGCGGTCTGTGCAGACAAAAGCGCGGCCAACTCCTCTCCCGTGACGGCAAACGGGTCGCGCTTGCCCTGCGTGGGCGGCAGATGGTAGTAAAGGCCCGGCAGGACCTGCCGCTGCTCGCTCATTTCAAAGTCGACCCGGCGCAGGCAGTCGAGAATGCGCCCGTCCTCGCCCGTTAAGATCAGGTTGGAGTTGCGGCCCATGATCTCCAGGATCAGGTGCTTGCGCGTGGGGCTTCCCATCTCGTCGGTGCAGTCGAAGGTGAGGTCGAGCAGGCGCTCCATCTCCGGCTGCTGCATGGACACGAGACGGCCCCCTGTCAGGTGCTTGCGCAGGAGCATGCAGAACATGGGCGGCTGCGCCGGGTTTTCGGCGGGCTCGTTCGTCAGGTGGATGCGCGGATGATTGGGCGAGGCCGTCAGCAGCAGCCGTCCGCCGCCGGCCGCGCCGCGCATGGACAGGATCAGCGTGTCGCGCTGCGGCTGCTGGACCTTGTCCACGCGGCAGCCGGTCAGGCTGCTCTCCAGCTCGCGGCGGACCGCCGTGAGGAAAAATGCGTCAAATGGCATGGGATTCCTCCATGGTCAGGATAAAAAGCTCGTTCAGCCGGTCGAGCTGGCCGGTGAGATATAACGCGCCGAACAGGCATTCCAGCCCCGTGGCTCTGGCATACTGCGCATAGGTGGCGTTTTTCGGCACCTGATGCACGTGCGCGTTGCGCCCGCGCTTGTAAAAGGCCAGCTCCTCCTCTGTCAGAAGCGGGAGCATACGCTCGGCCCGCGCAGCCTGCGCCGGAGCGCAGACGAGGTCGACCGTCGCACGGTGCAGATTGCCGTTCAGCGCCTTGCCGGACGCACAGAGGAAGCTCCGCACCAGCAGCTCAAACACCGCGTCGCCGCAGTGCGCAAGACCGAGCGCGCTGATCTGGTTGACCGCGCGCCGGTCCATGTTCAGATGAAAGTAGTTTTCCAAGCAAACGCCTCCATTGTTCGGAACTTTTTATACTATACCACATCTGCAGGCAGGTTTTCCAGTGGGCGCAAAAAAATGGTTGACTTATTGGTTACATTCTGTTACAATTAGGAAGAGTTTATCGAACGAAAGAGGGCATTTTGTATGCAGAAGAAATTCCGCCGTCTGGCGGCAGTCATGTTATGCCTGACGCTGCTGGCCGTACCGGCGCTGGCCGCCGAGGCGACCATTGATCTGGATTACGTCACGATCGTGGGCGAGGGCTTTGCCGCCGATACCTTCTGCGGCGTGGACGCGCTTTATAATGAGACAGGTGCGACGCCGTTCTGCAACGAGCTGATCGAACGGTTCTACAGCGCCGTTTACGGCGTGACCGTGTTCACGAACAGCGGCGATATCACCGCTGCCAGCCCGTCGGGCTACTGGTTCGAGGTTACATACACGCCGCAGCCCGGCGATATCGCCTATGCCTCCGCCGAGGCGCGGGAGCGCTACGGCAACCACTATGCCATCGTCAAATCCGTCGACGATGCGGGCGGCACCGTCACGCTGTTCGAGCAGAACTGGGTCTGGGACGGCAAGGCCGGTGTGAACCGCAGGATCCCCTATGACGGCGGGTGCTATACCTTCTATACCATGTGCTCCAGCGCCGGACGCGCAGCGCCTGCCGGAGAAGCGGAGCCTGTTGCCGCAGCGCCTGCGGCGGAGGAGCCGCAGCCCGTATCCGACGACGTATCCACGATCTATGCATGGGGCAGCGGCATATCCAGCATTACCGGAACGCCGTCCAGCTGGGCCGCGGAGCTTGTCTCGCACGCGGACGTCTACGGCATCACCATGCTGGCCGACGGCAGCTATCAGTCCGCCATTACACGCAAGGCCCTTGCCCGGCTCGCGGCGAACACCGCGCGAACGCTCGGACTGGTCGAGGACGTATCCGATCCGGTCGCCGTTGTGCAGCAGCTCGGCGTAATGCAGCCGAACGCCGACGGCAGCTTTGACACGACCTCCAGGGTCACGCGCCAGATGGCCGCGACGGTGCTGCTGCGTCTTCTGCGGCAGTCGAGCGTGGTCTTTGAGGCTGATATGTCGATGCTCGACCGCTATCCCGACAGCGCCTCGATCTCCGACTGGGCGCGAGAGGCCGTCGCCATGATGACGCAGTACGAGCTGATGAACGGCACCACGAAGGGCTTCGAGCCCAAAAAGGAAATGACGCTCGAGCAGTGCCTCGTCCTGCTCACGCGCATCTGCGAGTTCTGAACGGATAACGAACAAAATGATATGCGCAGCGCCTGCCCCGCATGGGCAAGGCGCTGCGCATCAGTCTGTCAAAGAGCTGCTGTATTCCTAAAAGCCATAAAAACAGCTGCCTGCGGCGCTTCGGGCCTGCAGGCAGCTGTTTTTTACATTGTTACATGGGCAAGCGTCTTTACATATTCGACCGACTGCATGATCTGTGCGTAAAGCTGCTCGTCCGACGGCTCCAGGAAGCGGAAGGACAGATCCCGCACGCTGACGCAGAAGCTCATAGGCATTTCCAGCGCGCAGCCAAGCGTTCCGCCCTGCCGTTCCAGCGCGGCAAGCATGGCCGGATATGGGAACACGCCCTGCCCGATCGGCTCGTTCCAGATATAGCCGTCGTGGATGCTGCCGTCCTTCATGTGCAGATACGCGACCGGCACGGAGGCGTTCTGCAGATCCTCGTCCAGCCGGATCTCGCCCCGGCAGAAGCGGTAGGTATTTCCCGGGTCATAGGTATATTGGACGTGCGGCAGATTCAGCTCCGCGAACACGCCGCCGCATTCGCTTGCCGGGCCGACGATATCGCCGTAGGATTCCAGCCCCAGCCGCAGGCCATAGCGGTCAGCCAGTTCCGCCGCCCGTTTAACGTGCTCTAGGAACACATCATACCGAGTCTTCGGGCCGCAGCGCGTATTGACGAGCTGCGCGCCGAGCTGCCCGGCAAATTCGATCTTTTTCAGCAGACGCGCGAACTGCGCCTCGTCCGTCATGTCGCAGTGCGCCGACAGCGCGGTGCATTGCAGATCGCGCTTCTGCAGCTCCCGCTCGATCTGCATAACGTATTCCGGTGAAACGCGCTCTGCGACGATCTGCTCGCTGATGCCGTCGATGGCGGACAGCTCGATCGTATGGAACCCGCAGCGGCGGGCCATGTCCATGGCGCGGATCGGGTCCGTGCCCGGAACGTTATTGGCGCAGAATGTAAATGGTGCAAGTGTCAGCATATGGATCCCTCCTGTTCAAAGCGCAGCATGACCTTGGCCTCGCGGCCGCTGGATTTTTCGCGGAATGCCTCGATCCCCTTGGAAAACGGCAGCTCGCGGGAAATGACCTCCTCCAGCTTCAGCTGGCCGGCCATGGCGATGGCCGCCGGGAACTGTCCGCTCGGCACGCAGACGGCGGAGAGCGTCGCGTCCTTCCAGTAGAGCGTGAACAGATTCAGCTCCAGATTATAGTCCATCCCGTAAAGCCCGAAAAACACGACGGAGCCGCCGCGCGCAACAAGATTCATGGTGATCGCCGCCGATTTCCGGTCGCCGCTGGCCTCGATGACCGCGTCGTAGCCGATGCCGCCGCTCAGCGTCAGCGCCTCCGTCACGACGCTCTGCGTGTTCGGGTCGATCACAACGTCCGCGCCGAAGCGAAGCGCCGCCTCCCGCTTTTCCGCGACCGGCTCGACCACGACGATCTGCCCGACCGGGTGCTGCCGCACAAGCTTGAGGATGATCTGGCCCATGGCCCCGCAGCCGAGCAGAATGACCCGCTTGCCGTAGCCGAGCCGCGCCTTGCCTACGGCGTGCATGGCCATCATCAGCGGCTCGATCAGGCTTCCAGCCCGCAGGCTCACCTGCTCCGGCAGGCGGAAGACCTGCTGCTGGCGGATATTCAGATATTCCGTCATCAGATCGGCATAGCCGGAGCTGGGGTTCGTACAGTATTCCGGTCTGTTGCTGCGGCAGGCGTCACACAGGCCGCAGGGCTCATACGGGTTGATCGTCACGCGGTCGCCCGGGTGGAGCGCACGGACATTCTCGCCTACCGCTGTCACGACGCCGGAGCCCTCGTGCCCGAGATAGCCGTTCAGCGGATACGCCGCGGTTCCGCGCAGCATCATCATATCATAGCCGCAGATCGACGCGAACGCCATTCTGACCTGCACCTCGCCCGGCCCCGGCGTGGGCGGCATGGGAAGCTCCTTGAAATACAGCTTCCGGTTCGGCTGCATCCGAAGCGACCGGATCATAATTCTGCCTCCTTCTGCATGGCCGCGCGGTACTCCTGCGGCGTCATGCCCGTTCGTTCTTTTGAATACCTGACTGAAATATTTAGAGTTTTCAAAGCCGACGTTTCCGGCGATATCGATGATGCGGTCTTTCGTCTGCAGCAGCTGCATGGCGCGGCGGATGCGCTGCTCGCTCACGTAAGCGCTGAACGTCTGCCCGGTCTCCTTCTTGAACACGCGGCTGAGATAGGCCGGGTTCATATGGACATACTCCGCCGCGACCGTCAGCGTCAGCGGCTCAGCAAGGTTCTGCGCAACGAAGCGGCAGACCTCGTCGATGGCGCTGTTGGACGTCGTGCGAAGATTGCGGATGCTGGAAAACAGCGCGGTCATCTGTTCGCGGCAGATGGTGAACATGGCCTCGACTGTTGCAGGCCGCTGCGCGCCCAGCAGCGGGGTCGGTGCAGGATCGACGCCGAAGCTGCTGCTGAGGGAATACATCTGAACCGTCAGCTGCGTCATGACAAACGAGCAGACCTCATCCGACATACTGTGGCTGACCATGTCCTGCAGCTCCCGCAGGATCGCAAGCGCCTCCAGCTGCCGCGCATCCTGCATACTCAGCGAAAGCGCCGAAAGCTTTTCGTGCAGCAGCTGCTGTGTGACCGGCACGCGGTAGGAAAACGCCATCTTCGGCTGTAGGCAGAGCGGCGAGAAGAAAAAGCGCAGCTTGCGCAGCTCCAGCAGCTGGCGGCACTGATTGTGCCACTGCGGCAGCGGCAGCGGTACGTCGGAAATATCAAAGGTCATCTGCCCGAGCGCGTGATGCGCGGCCAGTGCGTTGATCTTCCCCGCCCAGAGCGCCCAGTCCGGCTCCGCATCCTGCCCACCGGCGAGCAGGATGCACAGGTTCTGGTCGCGGTAAATGCAGATATCCGTGTTTCCGAGCGGGCGGAGCAGCTCGGTCAGCTCCGCAAAAAAACGATTCCAGCGCGGCATAGTCGGAGGAAAGGCCCGGCCCCGGCTGCCCGTCCGGCTGGGGAGCCGAGCAGGATCCAGCAGTCCTGGCTGCCCACGTGCAGCCGCCCGAACTGCTGCTGCGCAGACCCCGTGCCGACCGGCACAAGGCCCATCAGCAGCTCCATGACCTCCAGACTGTGCTGGACATATTCGTTTTCCGGGGGCCGGACTGCGCCCGTTTCGTGCTTTTGCAGGCGTCCGGCCTCCTCGACCGCGTGCAGGAGCATCGCATCCGAGGGCATGGCGTCCGGCAGCAGCTGCTGCACCTTGACCGCAGCCGCGCCTCAATGACCGCCTCCGACCCGTCGGACAGCAGGACGAAGCGCGGGCAGATCCCGCGCGGGAGCAGATAATTGATAAGATCCTCCGGGTTCCAGAAGGTCATATGCACCGGCATAATCACAACGTCCGGGTGCAGCGACTCGATCAGCGACATTCCGAGCACACTGTTGTCCGCCGTTCCGCACAGTTGAATGTGCCCGGCCTGCCCCAGAAGGATGCGGCGCAGATGCTGCGTCTGCGAATACAGGGATGAAATAATCAGGACCTGAATCATGACAGCCTCCCGTTGCTTTTTACTGATGTCAGATATTTTATCACAGCACGCGCGCAATGCCAAGCTTTTTGTTGGATTTGCTCTGTTTCTGTCTGAATCTCACCCCAAATATGTATATTATTTTTACTTCCGACAATCCAATGCAAAAATTCAAACTATCAAGGTATAATTTTCGCACTTCCACCATGCATTTTTCACAATGTCGTATGCAAAATTGTGAATATGCACAAAAACCACCGGCATATTTTGACGCGCTTTTGTATTTTTGGGTGGGAAAAGGTTGAAATATAAAGCGCAAAGCCCCGGTTGATTCGGTATCATGGAAACAGCAAGATCCCATACACACTTGATCGACGAAAGGGAGGAAACACAACTATGCGCAGCATTCGTTATTTTGGAAACGGTACGCTGAAAATGGTCGAAGCGCCGGAACCGGAGATCAAGCGCGCAGATGAGGTCAAGATCCGGGTGGCCTACTGCGGCGTCTGCGGCTCCGATCTGCATTTCAAGCGTGCGGAGCTGGACTTCCTGTTTGAAGGAGACGAGGGTACCCCCATCGGCCACGAGGCGACCGGCGTGATCACCGAGCTCGGCCCGGCAGCGACCTGTAAGGGTCTGAAGGTCGGCGACCGCGTCGTCTACTATTACAATGAGCACTGCGGAAGCTGCTACTACTGCCGCAACGGCCAGGAGCAGTTCTGCGAGAACATGACCGGCACAAGCGCCGCCTTCTCGGACTATATCGTCGTGCGCGAGCAGTCCGTACACAAGCTGGCCGACACGTGCAGCCTGAAAAAGGGCGCGCTGATCGAGCCGATCTCCGTCTGCCTGCACGGCATCGACCTCATCGGCATCAAGCCCGGCCAGTCGGTCGCCATCTCCGGCGGCGGCACCATGGGCATGATCATGACGCAGCTGGCGCTGCACTCCGGCGGCACGAACATCACCGTCATCGAGCCGATCGCCATGAAGCGCGAGATGGCAAAGAAGCTGGGCGCCGTACACACCATCGACCCGGTCAATCAGGACCGCAAGGAAGAGGCGATGAAGATCACGGACGGCCGCGGCTTTGACGTTGTGATCGAGGCCTCCGGCAGCTGGCGCGCCTGCGACGGCATCGAGGAGCTAGTCGGCAAGGGCGGCACGCTGGAATTCTTTGCCGCGCTCTACCGGCACGATTATGATTACAAGCTGAACCTGCTCAACGCCTTCTTCAAGGAGATCCGCATCGTCGGCGGCGTTTTCCAGTCTCCGTATGCGTTCCCGCGCAGCATCGCGCTGGTCAACACGCTCGATCTGGACCCGATCCTCGAAATGGACTGCGTCTTTACGCCGGAAGCGTTTGAAGACGCGTTTGAGGCCCAGATGAACAGCCGGACGATCAAGTCCCTCGTTCAGTTTACGCCTGACGTCGAATAAACAGCGCGCATTCCCCCATCCCGGAAAGCAGACCCGCTTTCCAGAAAGAGAAAGGAAATTACGCATGGAAAACGATAGCAAGCAATATTATGTGAAGCTTCCGTTATGGAAGAAATGCACATTCGGTATGATCGACTCGGCAAACAACTTCAGCTGGTCCTATATCAGCTCCTTCCTTGCGATCTACCTCACCGACACTTTCCTGATTCCCGCAGCGACCGTCTCTCTGATGTTCCTGCTGTGCCGCTTCTGGGACGCGATCAACGACCCGATCGTCGGCTATCTGGCTGACCGCACCCGCTCCCGCTGGGGCCGCTACCGTCCGTGGATCATGTTCGCCTCGGCTCCGCTGTTCATCACAACAGCCCTGCTGTTCTGGCCGCATCCGGAATGGGCCGTCGGCGTCAAGACGGCATATGTCGTCATTTTGTACGCACTCGTCGTTCTGTTCTACACAATGGTCAACCTGACCTACGGCTCCTTGAACTCCGTCGTCACGCAGGATCCTGCCGAACGCGGCTCTCTTGCCTCCTGGCGTCTGCTGTTCGCCTACATCGGCTCCACGCTCATGGTGCAGCTTGTCACCCGCTGCGAGCCGGTTCTGTCCGCAAAGCACCCCAACATGGGCTATTTTATTCTGGCTGTGATCTTCGCCGTGTTCTGCATCCCGATGCAGATCCTCTGCGCAAAGTCCCAGAAGGAAGTTGTTCCGCCGCAGCCGTCGCCTAAAAAGATCGGCATCTTCAAGTCTCTGGCCATCTCCTTCAAGAACCGCGAGTTCATGATCGTCTGCATCCTGTTCCTGGCGCAGGGCTTCGCTCTGTACGGCGCAGGCACGATCAACATCTACTGGTTCAAGTACGTCCTCGGCGACGTCAACCCGATGGCGACCTTCTCGCTCATCACGCTCATCCCCTCCATGCTCGGCTGCTTCACCTCCCAGTTCTGGTGCAACAAGCTCAAGCATAAGGGCAAGGCCATCGCCATCACCTACGCTGTGCAGGTCGTGATGTACGTCGCGCAGTATTTCCTGTTCCGCAACACCATCAACGTCACGCTTCTGTACGTACTCGGCATCGTTCTGCAGTATTTCGCAGGCGCGAATATGTCCATCATCTACGGCATGGTTCCCGACACCGTCGAGGTCACCGAGTACCAGACCAAGGGCATCCGCATGGACGGCTTCCTCAACACCGTCTCCTCGTTCTGGAACAAGGTCGGCATCACCATCGGCACGTCCGGCGCTCCGCTGATCCTTGCGCTGACCGGCTATGTCGCCAACGCTCCGACGCAGACGCCCGCCGTTATCGAGGGCCTGCAGCTCATGAAATGGATCATGCCCGCCGCTTTCAACCTGATCTGCCTCATCTGCCTGTTCTGGTACAAGCTCGGCTATAAGGAATTCGACGAGCTTGTCGCGAAGATCGCAGCCGAACGCCCGCAGTGGGAGCAGACGACCGCTGAAAAAGTAAGTCCACACCGCAAGGAAAGGAGGGTGCGCCATGTACCAGTCCATATCCCAGCGCTTCCGGCGCAAAAACAGCAACGATCTGATCGTGACGTTTCTGCCCATCGTCGTTGTTCTGACGCTCCACAGCTATCTCCGCAACGCCGATCTGAACCCCACGCTTTTCCGCGTTTTACAGATCACAGCCATCGTGCTTCTGGCCGCGCTGCTGGCTGCTGTGAATCACTTTTACTTCCGTTCGTTCTGCTACACGCTGATCGACGGCAGCGAATCCCGCCCGCGCGAAGCGCTGCGCTTCCCGGACGACTCACTGACGTTCGAACGGGTGCAGCACAGGAAATCACGGATCTATGAGCGCGTCCGCAGGCAGGAAATGCTGTGCCTGCTGGAACCCGGAGAGGCCTACGACGAGAAGCGATTCGGCCCGGTTTCACGCACTTTCCTGATGACCGCACGCAGCGCAAAAAGCGCCGCCCGCCTGTATTACAAGCAGGACGGCACCGTCTACTGCGCAAAATTCCATCCCGACGCGGAGCAGACCGCTCTGCTCCGCCGCTGGGCCGGAGAAAACGCAATCCACAGCTAAAAAAGGAGGAAGTTATTCACATGGCAGAGAAAGCCTTAGTCCATCGCATGGAGCAGGCTGCCCTGACGACGAAGATCCGGCTTCTGGATCTGGCGCATCAAACGCTCATCCATATCGGCGGCGACCTGTCTGTCTGCGATATGATGACCGCCATCTGGCAGTATGCAATGCACTATGACGTCAAGGATCCGCACTGGGAGGGCCGCGACCGCTTCGTCCTGTCCAAGGGCCACGCGGCAGCCGTCACCTCGTTCAGTCAGGCCGCCATCGGCTGCTATGATGTCGGAGATATCTACAAGGAATACGCCACCAACTTTGGCCGCTTCGGCATGCATTCGTGCAACCTCGCGAACCCGTATGTCGACGTCTCCACCGGTTCGCTCGGCCACGGCTTCCCCGTCGCCTGCGGCATGGCCACCGCGCTGAAGCGCAAAGGCTCAAGCAGCCGCGTCTACACCGTCGTCGGCGACGGCGAGTGCGGCGAAGGCTCGATCTGGGAGGCGGCAATGTACGCCCACCAGTATAAGCTCGGCAATCTGGTCGTCTTCGTCGACCGCAACGGGATGTCCTTCGACGGCCCGACCGAGGAATACATGGCACTGGAACCGTTCGCAGACAAATGGCGCGCGTTCGGCTGGAACACCGTCACCATCGACGGCCATGACATGAACGCCATCCTCGACGCCATCGACGCGCTGCCCGCGCCTGATTCCGACGTTCCGACCGTTATCATCGGCAAGACCGTCAAGGGCCACGGCGTCAGCTTCATGGAGAACAACGTCTCCTGGCACGCAGGCTGCGTCAACGAGGCCGACTGGATCAAGGCAAAGGCCGAGATCACCGAAGCATATGAAAGAAAGTGGGGTGCGGAAGCATGAGTGAAGCGCAGGGCAAGCTGCTGCAGGGCGAAATGAACATGACCCTGAACATGACCATAATGACCAGCGCACGCGACGCTGTCGGCAAGTGCCTGGCCACGCTCGGCGGCGAGTATGACAACATGCTCGTTCTGACCGCTGACGTCGATACCTCCTCCCGCATTCAGGCGTTCAAGGAAAAATATCCCGACCGCTGCTACAACGTCGGCATTGCCGAGCAGAACCTGATGAGCGTCTCCGCCGGTCTTGCCCACGAGGGCTTCCGCCCGCTGGCCTTCGCGTTTGCACCGTTCGCGTCCATGCGCTGCTATGAGCAGGTGCGCACCGATATCTGCTATTCCAAGCTGCCGGTCGTCATCATCGGCAACGGCGCAGGCTATTCCAACGGCGCTTCCGGCTGCACGCACTGCGCGCTGGAGGATTCTGCGCTCATGGTTGCCTGCAACAACATGACGGTTCTCGAGCCGGGCGACCCGTTCCAGATCGCAAAGCTGCTGGAGGCGGCGATGGAGCTGAACGCCCCTGTCTACATCCGCCTTGGCCGCGAGGCCCAAGTTCCCTGTATCCGGAGGATACAAAATACGAGATCGGCAAGGCGCTCATCCCGCGCGAGGGCGACGACGGTGCGTTCATCTGCACCGGCATCATGGTCCACTTTGCCATGGAAGCCGCCAAGCGCATCCACGATGAGCTGGGCAAGGAGATCCGCGTCGTCGATATGTTCACGATCAAACCGCTTGACAAGCAGGCCGTCATTGACGCCGCAAAGACCGGCCGCGTCGTCGCGGCGCAGGACCACAACCTGCTCGGCGGTCTCGGCCAGCTGGTCGGCTCGTGCATCGCGGAGGCAGGCATCGCCTGCAAGCTGGTCAGCCGCGGCTGCCCGGACTACTTCGTCCCGATCGCGAACCCCGAATTCCTCTACGCCCGCAACGGCATGGACGCCGACGGCCTGTACGAGGCAATGAAGGCCATGTTCTAAGCACGTTCCTACCCTTTCCTGTACAGGCGCCGGGAGATCTCTCCCGGCGTCTGTCAAACAAATAAAAGGCATACGGACTCTGCCTCCCTCAACATCAGTCCGTATGCCTTTTCTGATATGCTGTTTTTACGGAAATCTTCAGCGAATTCGTAACTTCTGCGGCAAATTCGTGCTGCTCTGCAAATTTTGACCGCAGATATTCTAACGCAGCTACTCACAAATTCGAGTACCGTAACAGGCGGTGCGTACCTTATTGCCCGTAGGGTGATTTGGTGTGTTCGTAACAACCGAAAATCAGGTACTTGCCTGAACTGTACCCGCAGAACGCACCAAACCGTAACCCAGCGCCCCTTTTCTCCCCCATCTTTTCCGGCAAGGCGGAAAAGATGGGGCCGCCGGAGGCTTGACTACTTCCGGGTTCTTACGCGAACGGGTTCTCCGTGGGGTACGGCAGGGACTTCGGCTGGTTATAGGCGATGTCGCCCACGCCGAGGAACTTGAAGACCTCGAACAGGAGCTTGCCATAGTGACCGAAGGCGACCGCGCCGTGGTGCGGGTAGCGCTTCTGGACGAGGACGTGACGGTAGAAGCGGCCCATCTCGTGAATCGCGAAGATGCCGATGCCGCCGAAGCTCCCCGTATGTACCGGCAGAATTTCACCCTCTGCAATGTAGCTGCGAAGCACACCGTCGGAATCGCACTGGAGGCGATAGAACGTAATATCGCTTGCCGCAATGTCTGCCTCGAGTGTGCCGCGCGTGAAGTCGGGCTCGGAGCCTGCCGGTTCGAGCAGACGGTGCTGAATGAGCTGGTACTTGACCGCGCGGTCAGCGCAGAGCTTGCAGGCGGGCGTGTTGCCGCAGTGGAAGCCCATGAAGGTATCCGTCAGGGTATACTCGAACTTGCCCTTGATCTCAGCCTCAAACAGTCTGGCCGGGACAGAGTTATTGATGTCCAGCAGCGTCACGGCATCGTGTGAGATGCACGCGCCGATGTACTCCGACAGTGCGCCGTAGATATCGACCTCACAGGCCACGGGGATGCCGCGGGAGGCAAGGCGGGAGTTCACATAGCACGGCTCGAAGCCGAACTGTTCCGGGAAAGCCGGCCAGCACTTGTCGGCAAACGCGACGTATTTGCGCGCGCCCTTGTGGTTTTCTGCCCAGTCGAGCAGCGTCAGCTCAAACTGCGCCATGCGCTCGAGCATGTCGGCGTAATATCTGCCCTCGCCCATCTCCTTCTTCATATCCTCACATACGGCGGGAATACGCGCATCGCCCGCGTGGGCTTTATAGGAAACAAGCAGATCCAGCTCGGAGTTCTCCTCGATCTCCACGCCCAGCTCGTACAGGCCCTTGATGGGCGCGTTGCAGGCGAAGAAGTCCTGCGGACGCGGGCCGAAGGTGATGATCTTCAGGTTCTTCACACCGATGACAGCTCTTGCGATGGGAATAAAATCGGAGATCATCTTCGCGATATCCTCCGCCGTGCCGACCGGATACTCGGGGATGTAGCCCTTGAGATGGCGCATGCCGAGGTTATACGAACAGTTCAGCATACCGCAGTACGCATCGCCGCGGCCGTTGATCAGGTCGCCGTCGCCCTCGGCGGCAGCCACGAACATACACGGGCCGTCAAAATATCTGGCAATGAGCGTTTCCGGCGTCTCCGGGCCGAAGTTGCCAAGGAAGACGACAAGGGCGTTGCAGCCTGCCGCGTTGACGTCGGCGACGGCCTTGCGCATATCGGCTTCATTTTCGACAGTGACGGGACATTCGTACACGCCGCCCTCACAGGCCTTGGCGATATTCGCGCGGCGCATTTCGGAGAGCGTTCTGGGGAAGCAGTCGCGGGAGACGGCGATGAGGCCGAGCTTGACATTGGGGATGTTTTCAAACATGATACAGTTCCTCCTTAGTTTTCGGTAATATCGATATTCTTGCCGGTCAGGCCGATGTGCGCGCCGGTTTTTGCTTCGCTGGAGTCCGGATGGGCCAGCAGCCACTTGTTGCGGGCGGTCATCCATGTATCTTCTTCGCTCTGCGGCTCGAAGGCAGGCTTCTCCGTGTTCGTGCCCTTCGGCAGGACGACGGCGACGCGGAAGCCGGTCTTCTCCGTCTGACACGGCGCGTAGTGGAGCGTCGTGCCGTAGACCTCGACCGCCGCGCCCGCCGGGACGCGGAAGGCTTTGACCTTCGCGGTGTCAAGCCTGCCGTCCTCGATCTCGTCTTCCTTTGCCAGCAGCAGCACGAAATCCGTCTCGCCGGCGTTGACCTCGCTGTCGCGATGATATTCGAGGCAGTTCAGCTTTGTGTTATATCCCCAGCACATCCCGATCTGGATGGGCATCCCGCCGTAGGCTCGATTCTGCATGGCATCAAAGATGCCGCTTTCCTCCAATGTGGGAATCGACGGCTCATAGGCCGTTCCACTCTCCGGCATGGGGACAGTCTTCATCGCCGCGATCAGCGCAGCCGTGTCAAAGCCGGTCAGAACCTTGCCGTAGGGCTTGAATGCGGGGTCGGAAACAGAGTAAATTTTCATAATTCCTCCTGTTATAGAAACTCACAACTGTAGGGGCCGACGACTCTGTCGGCCCTGAAAATATTGCGAATTTGCCATAGTTTTCTGTAAAAGCAGTGCATTCTGCGGGCGGACAGAGTCGTCCACCCCTACACGGAACGTGCAGATTGACTTACACCGTTACAGCGAAGAACCCCTTCAGCGCGGGATAGAGCTTTTTGAAGCTCTGGTAGCGGGCTTCGTATTTTGCGGTCAGCGCTGCATCCGGCTCGGTCGTGGACGCGGCCTCGACGAGCTTGTCCGCCGCTTCCTGCACAGTTTTGAACTTCCCACAGCCGACCATGGCAAGCATTGCCGCGCCGTAGCCGGGCCCCTGCTCGGTCTTGACCATATCGAGCGGAATGCCGAGGACGTTGGCGAAAATCTTGCGCCACAGCGGGCTTTTTGCGCCGCCGCCGCAGATGTTCGAGCGCGGGATGGCGATGCCAAGCGATTTTGCAACCTCAAACGAGTCGCGGATGGCGAACGCCACACCCTCGAGGACAGCCTGCACGAGGTCTGCCCGGCTGGTGTCCATCGTCATGCCGGTGAACGTGCCTCTTGCGTTCGTGTCGTTGATGGGGCTGCGCTCGCCCATGAGGTACGGCAGGAAATAAACGTGGTTTTCACCGAGCTTTTCATCCGTAATATCCTTCTGTTCGCCCGCGAAGTCGGATGTTTTCAGGATTTCCTCGCACAGCCACTTGTTGCAGCTGGCAGCAGAGAGCATACAGCCCATCAGATGATAGCCGCCGTCTGCGTGCGCAAAGGCATGAAGCGCATTGTTCGGGTCGACGCCAAATTTGTCGGACGAAATGAAGATCGTCCCGGACGTGCCGAGTGAGAGATTGCACCCGCCTGCGCCGACCGTACCCGTGCCGACCGCCGCCGCAGCGTTGTCGCCTGCACCGGCCACGACCTTGACCGTCTCAGGCAGCCCCAGCGTCTGCGCCGCTTCCTTCGTGAGCCGGCCCACGACCGCAAAGCTTTCAAACAGCTTCGGCATCTGGCGTTCGGAAACGCCGCAAATCTCCAGCATTTCCTGCGACCAGCGCTTGTGCTGCACGTCGAGCAGCAGCATACCGGAAGCGTCGGAATAATCGCAGGCGTGAACGCCGGTGAGCTTGTACGTCAGATAGTCCTTCGGGAGCATGATCTTCGCGATTTTTTCGAAATTTTCCGGCTCGTTTTCGCGCATCCAGAGGAGCTTCGGTGCCGTAAAGCCCGCAAAAGCGATGTTTGCCGTCAGCTCTGACAGCCTGTCCTTGCCGACGACGTTGTTGAGATACTCCACCTCTTTGAACGTTCTGCCGTCGTTCCAGAGAATGGCCGGGCGGATGACATGATCGTGTTCATCCAGCGCGACAAGCCCGTGCATCTGCCCGCCGGAGCCGATGCCCGCGACGTCATTCGCATCAAAGCCGCGCAGCAGCTCCGGAACGCCGGTCACGACCGCGTCCCACCAGTCCTCCGGCCTCTGCTCTGCCCAGCCGGGGTGCGGGAAGCTGAGGGGATATTCCTTTGTGACTTCGTTTTGGATCGTACCGTCCTCCCCGACAAGCAGCAGCTTGCAGGCAGACGTGCCGAGATCACTGCCGATAAATAACATAGACTGCACACGGCTCCTTTCCCAGTCATGAAGGTTCTGATAGTTTGATTTTATACTAGTTTTTTGCAAAATTCAATCTCATTTTTCGGGGATGGGGAACACGGGCGCACCCAAACGCCTTCCCCGCATAGCTTCATAAAATCTTAAGGCGTTTCCCGCTTGTTTGTTCATAGGATTTTGGATATGATGATAGCACAGAGAAGAAAACGGAGGGAAATCTGTTATGCAGCATATTCTGGTCTGCGACGATGAAAGGGATATCGTCGCGGCTTTGAAAATTTATCTGGAATCCGACGGCTACTGCGTCCACACGGCTTACAGCGGCGAGGAAGCGCTGCGGGTCGCGAAGACGGAGCCGGTGCAGCTGGCGCTGATGGACATCATGATGCCCGGTATGGACGGGATCACGGCCATGGCGAAGCTGCGCGAGTTCTCCAATATTCCCGTGATTTTACTCACAGCAAAATCCGAGGATTCAGACAAGATCCTGGGCCTGAGCGTGGGCGCGGACGATTATATCACAAAGCCCTTTAACCCCGTGGAGGTGCTGGCGCGAGTCAAATCGCAGCTGCGAAGATTCCTGCAGCTGGGCGCGGCGGTGAAAGCGCCGTCGGAGCTGACGGTCGGCGGCATCTGCCTTGACCATGACGCGAAGCGCGTCACGCTCGACGGAGAGCCGATCGCGCTCACGCCGAAGGAATATGACATTCTGTACTATCTCATGCAGCACCCCGGCAAGGTCTTCACGCCTGCGGAGCTCTACAGCGCCGTGTGGAACGAAGCGCCGGTCGGGATCGACAATACGGTGGCGGTACACATCCGCCATCTGCGGGAAAAGCTGGAGATCAACCCGTCCGAGCCCCGGTATTTAAAGGTCGTCTGGGGCAAGGGCTACAAGCTGGAAGGAGACAGACCATGAAACAGCTATACGGAAAGCTCTGGGTCAAGTGTACGGCCATCGTGCTGCTGATCGTGTTTGCGGTATTATTGGCAGCCTCGGCATTGGGCATCGCGTATCTGATCAATTATGGCGCCTACGCGGACGGCGGTGAGCAGGTACGCCAGATAGCGGAAAATAATCTATTACAGCAGACGAACGGCGACGGCTGGGCGGCGCTGCACGCCTGGGCCGAGGACGATACGGTCTCGCGCAATCTTCTCCGTGATCGCTATGACCCGCTCACCTCCAACATCTACTTCAAACTCACGGACAAAGCCACCGGCGAGATCTGTTCAGCACCGGCGCACTGAATAAAGACGATTATTCCGGCAAGGCTTCCGCCTATTACCAGCAGGACATGAGCACTTCGCTGAGCGACGGCAGCGACGTCACAGTGGTCTATCAGGCGTATCTCAAAAGCCCGCTTGCTCCGCGCGATTCCGCGCTGTACGTTATGACATGGGTTGAGCGGCTGATCATGCACGGTATCTGCTGATCGTGCTGACCATTCTGCTTCTTGCAGTCTGCCTGTTCCTGTTTATCTTCCTGCTGTGCGCCATGGGGCACAAGGAGGGCGTGGACGGCATCTACCAATGCTGGCTCAATAAAATTCCGCTCGATCTGTTTCTCGCGCTGCTTGCCCTGCTGTTCTTCGCGTGGGCATCCTTCATTGGTAATATCTGGTATATTGATTTCTGGTATTATATTCTTCTCGCATTCGGCACTGCGGCTCTGGCGCTGACGCTCCTTCTGAGCGTTGCGGGCCGGGCAAAAGCACCAGGATTCTTTAAAAACACGCTGATCTACAAGGTTTTTGCGTGGATCTTTCGGGGGCTGGGCCGCATTCCGATGGTCTGGCGGACGGCGCTGTCTGGGGCGCTGGTGCCTTGCGGAGCTGTTCTTCACGTTCATGCTTGGGTGGAATGAGGAGCAGTATGCAGTTTTGTGGCTGCTCTCGCGCGGGTGCTGACCATTGTGATCTTATATCTGGCCTCCAGCCTGAAGCTTTTGCAGAAGGAAGGACAGGCCATTGCCGACGGCCAGACCGATTACAAGGGCAAGCCCATCCCCCGCTGGCTGCCGGCGCTCAAAAAGCACGAAGAGAAATCTGCAAAGCATCCAGTCCGGCATCCAGAAGGCCGTCGACGAGCAGACACGCGCCGAGCGCATGAAGACAGAGCTCATCACCAACGTCTCCCACGATATCAAGACGCCGCTGACCTCCATCGTCAACTATGTGGATCTGCTGGAAAAAGAGGATATTCAGCCGGAAAAAGCAAAGGAATATGTAGATGTTCTGAACCGGCAGTCCGCACGGCTCAAGAAGCTGACAGAGGATCTGGTCGAAGCATCGAAAGGCGTCCTCCGGCAGTCTTCCGGTGCATCTGGCGCCGACGGACGTGAACGTGCTGCTGAGCCAGCTGGCGGGCGATTACATGGAGAAGCTGGAAGACGCACAGCTGGAGCCGATCTTCCGCCCCGCGCCGTCCCAGCCGGTCATTCAGGCGGACGGGCAGCTGCTGTCCCGCGTGCTGGGGAATCTGTTCTCGAACATCTGCAAATATGCCATGCCCGGCACACGCGTGTATTTTGAAAGCGCTGCGGATGAGAACACCGTCTCGCTCACGTTCAAGAATATCTCGAAATACGAGCTGAACATCCCGGCAGAGGAGCTCATGGCCCGCTTCGTGCGCGGCGACCGCTCGCGCCATACAGAGGGAAGCGGTCTGGGATTGTCCATCGCGCAGAGCCTGACCGAGCTGCAGGGCGGCACGTTCCGCCTTGAGATCGACGGCGATCTGTTCAAGGCTGTCGTGACCTTCCCGCGTGAGCAAACGGAGTTGGTTCAGGCATGAAACATCGGAAACTGCTGACGGCGCTTTTCCTGCTGCTGGCCGTCTGTGCGCTGGCGCTCGGCATTGCCGCCGTCCGGCGTGCGCAGCGCCTGCCGTCAAGCGCCGGGGTCCGGGTCCCCGTTCTCATGTACCACGCCGTCGGCGACGACTGCTGGGGCGAGGAAAGTCTGTTCGTAAAGCCGGAGGAGCTGGAAAAGCAGCTGCAATACCTGTCCGAAAACGGCTATGAGACGATCTTTTTCGAGGATCTTTCCCACATCGAGCAATATGAAAAGCCGGTGCTCCTGACCTTTGACGACGGATATGACGACAATGCCGAAACGCTCCTGCCGCTTCTGCGGAAGTACGGCATGAAGGCGACGATCTTTCTGATCGCGGGCGACGTCGGCAAGCCGCACAAGCTGACGCGGGCGCAGCTCGCGGAGCTGGTGCAGTCTGGGCTGGTCAGCATCCAGAGCCACGGCTGGAGCCACCGGAACATGGCCGCGCTGTCCCCGCTGGCGCTGCTGTGGGAGCTGGTGCGCAGCCAGAGCGCGATCTTCACGCTCACCGGGCGCTTCCCCGTCGCGCTTTCCTATCCGAACGGGAACAGCAGCGCCCGCACCAGAAAAATTGCCAGCTGGTTTTACACCTACGGCGTCCGCACCTGCGCAGGCGTCTATGAAACCGGCAGCGACCCGCTGCTGATCGAACGCATCACCGTCAGCCGCGACACCACGCTGGACGAATTCAAACGCGAACTTGAGATCCCGTAATAGCCGGAGCCGGTGTTCCAGACAGATTGGAACACCGGCTCTGCGTTTATTTTTGCACCTCAATGCTTCCGCCGTCGGCAAGCGTCTTGCCCTCCAGCAGCATGAGCTTTTCCGCAAACAGGTTCGTGAAGCCGCTTAAGATCGCGGCGGAGACGATCATCTCCGGCGTGTCGCGGACGTTCAGCTCCGTCGTGACCTCGCGGTCGAACATGGCGGCGGCCGTCAGACGGACCTGCTCGATGAAGTATTTCGCGCACCGCTGGTGGCGCAGGGCAAACGCGGCGTAGGCCTTTTTGACGTCCTCCTCCGCAAGATCGCCCGGCAGGAGCGTCTGCAGCATCGACAGCCGCAGGCTCTGCTTGAGCGTACGGATCATGATGAGATACGCGATATGGATGCGGTAATAGCGCTTTTTGCGCGGCTCCGGCAGGAGCTTCGTGCGCACGTAGTTGTTGATGGCTGCCGCCGTGATGGGCTCCGTCTGCCTGAGCTCGGGCGGCAGATAGTCGAGATACTGCTTTAAAAGCTGCACGACCTGCTCCATGTAGAGGCCAAAGTCCGGAATGGCGTCCCATTCCGGCAGCCGGTAGGCCGCGAGAAACTTTTCCCAGCGCCGGAGCTTGCCGACGACCAGATCATTGTCAAAATTCATTGCTGCACACACCTTTCGGAGTCCAGTATATCACATCCGGTAAAAAATGCAAGAGATAATCGCGTTTGAAAGATGAATTGACATTGCGTGTAAAATGTGATAATCTAATATCGAAGATTATATCAAGAAAGAAGCGACGTCATGTTCAGAATCGTTACCGATACATCCGCAAATCTCCCGACCGACTATCTGCACGCTGAGCAGATCACGGTCATCCCCTACACCTTCCAGAGCGGAAAGGGCGAGCAGTCCTGCATGGATCTGACGACCTTTGACGCGAAGGATTTTTACGCGCAGATGCGCAGCGGCGTGAAGGTCACGACCTCCCAGATCCCGCCGCAGCGCTACATCGACGTACTGACGCCGCTGCTGGAAGCGGGCGAGGACGTTCTGTTTGTCAGTATGTCCTCTGGCATCAGCGGCTCGTATGCCTCCGGCCAGATCGCCGCGCGGCAGCTGCGCGAGGAGTTCCCGGACAGGAAGTTCCTTCTGGTCGACACCTACAGCGCATCGCTGGGCGAGGGCCTGCTTGTCATGCGCGCGGCGGACTGCCGCCGCGAAGGGCTGAGCATTGACGAAACCTATAAGACGCTCCGCGCGCTGCGCCACCGCATGGCGCAGATCTTTACCGTCGACGATCTGCGCTATCTGCGCCGGACGGGCCGCCTGTCCAATCTGGAAGCCGCCGTCGGGACGGTTCTGCAGATCAAGCCGCTTCTGAAGGGCGACCCGCAGGGAAAGATCGTCTGCTTTGCCAAGCTCCGCGGCCGGCAGCGCGCCGTTGAGGCCATTGCCAGGCGCTATGAAGAGCTTGTCGTGGACGCACAGGAGCAGACCGTCGGCATCGCCCACGCCGACTGCGCGCCCGACGCGCAGATCCTCGCGTCCCTCCTGCGCCGCAGCAGCAAGCCGCCCAAAAAAATCCTGACGGTCGATTACGAGCCTGTGACCGGCTCCCATGTCGGCCCCGGCGCACTGGCGCTGTTCTTCCTTGCAGACGAGAACGTCAGAAACATCTAAATTTGCCTTCAAGCGCCCGGCAGCGGAGTTTTCCGCCGCCGGGTTTTTATAAGGCAGCATGAAGCCCCGGACAAGCATGCTTGTCCGGGGCAGTGTCAACCTTTGCGCGGTATTCATCCCCGAGATTTAAGTCCTGGCATTTTTGGATGGCAAGATCATGGTTCTGCTCCGCAGCTTTCTTATACCAGTGCTTTGCCTTTTCCATATTAACAGGCGTCCCAATCCCTTCTTCATAGAAATATGCGAGATTGAATTGGCCGTCACGATCACCATGCTCTGCGGCACGCTGCGTCCAATAAAACGCCTTATCCGCGTCCTTCTCCACACCGATCCCGTCATAGAAAAAAAGTAGCCCACTTGACATTCGGCAAGGGGATAGCCCTTCTCAGCAAGTTCCATGTGTCCTTCAAAGCACTTCTCAAACTGCTTTGTGTTCCAGTATTTCTCGATCAGTTCATTGCAACGGTCAAACTCCGAACATGGTTTATAATAAGTTTCTGCCATCTTCAGTACCTCAATCAAATCATTTCATTCCGCTATGCATGGGTTCGTTTTTGTCAAGTCAAAAAGAGTCTCATAAATACATATCCATCCTCAATCGTATCGGAAAGACAAAAGCCCTGCTTTATCCAGAACTCCTGCGCAGCAATATGTTCCATCTTTACCGGAGCAGAGATTCTGCAGGCAGAGAATTCCCTTTGCAAATACTCAATACAGAGCTTTACCGCCTTTGATCCATATCCCTTCCTCTGAAATGCATCGTCAATTAAGAAGTTGATGATTTGATAATTGTCTTCTCCCACATACATGGAAACAAACCCAACTATCGTGTCATCGCTGTATATGGCAAACGGCCTTGTGTCTTGATAGTAAACCCATGCTTCCGCCAGTGAATAGGTCACAGGATCGACAAAATCCTCATTCTCCACACTTCCTCTCAAAAGCAGGCATTCTCTGAAGTTATCTTCACTGATGGCTCGCAGCTCAATCATCGGATTATCCGCGATCGTTTGCAGGCAGTCGAGCAGCGCCTGCTCGCTTGTGACTGTGCAGCTGGGGCAAATGTCCCCCGGCGCTTCTCCGCGGCGGTTCATCCAGATCGTCTGCCAGCCGCAGGCAGCGGCTCCGGCGATATCCTGCGTGCACGAATCGCCCACGAACAGGCACGGGCCGCCTCCGGCAGCCTTCTGCGCCATGCGAAAAATTTCCGGCGCGGGCTTCATCACGCCGACCGCGTCGGAAATGAAGACCAGCTGCGCAGGCACCCAGCGCTCCATGCCGAGGCTTTTCAGCTTCCCGGTCTGCGAGCCAACGCTTCCGTTCGTGATCACGCCGACGGCGGCGAAGCGCTCCCTGCACAGGTCCAGCACGCGGCGCATGGTATCGCTCAGCGTGATGTGCCGCTGCTGCTCGGCGTAGAGTGCCTGAAAGCGCAGCGCCTCGTCCGGCGTAATAGAGATACCGGCGTCTGCCAGACCGGTCTGATGGCGGTAGATATGCATGGCCTCCATGCTGATTTTTCCGGTATGCGCGTCTGTAAACACCTCGTAGCCGCGGTGAATGACCGCGTCAAACGCCTGCGGCAGCTTTTCCGCGTATCTTCCGCCGAAAAACTGCGAAAACGCTCTTTCATAGGGAATGCTGCGGTCGTAGAGCGTGTCGTCAAGGTCAAAAAAGATCGTAAGCCTGTCCATGCTGCGCCTGCCTTTCTGTTTTCTTCCAGTATACCGGCAGAGTGCGCCATCCGTCAAGCGCAGTTTTAGTTGACGCGGCGGGAAAGCTGCACTATACTGGTCAGAGAATCAAACCAGAACAGGAGAGCGAACGATATGGAGCTTTACGAACAGATCGAACTGCAGGAGTGCCCCATCTGCGGCGGTGCGGGACTGATGGAGGAGGAAAACGGCTGGTGCTTCTACGCGGCCTGTCTCGACTGCGGCGCGCACACGGCAGAGATCCGCTACGAGCGCGACGCGGAGCGGCTGGATGCGGCCCAGCGGGCGGCGCACCTGTGGAACATCGGCAAGGTCCTGACCGATACGCCGAATGACTGAGCCGCAGCGCGTCACGATCTATTCCGCCGCCTATGACCGCAGCGCCGGCGCGTCGCACCGGCTGCTGCGGCAGGCGGCGCAGCTGTATGCGCCCGGACTGGCAGAGCCGGCGCTTGCGTCCGGCGCACACGGGAAGCCATATTTTCCGGACGCGCCGCAGCTGCAGTTCAGCATTTCCCACAGCGGGGCATACTGGCTGTGCGCGTTTTCCGCCGCGCCGGTCGGCCTCGACGTGCAGCAGCACCGCGATTGCCAAAAGCAGGCGCTTACGCGCCGCTTTTTTTCTCCGGCAGAGCAGGCTTTTCTGGAACGGACTTCCCATGCGCCCTTTTTTGACCTCTGGTGCGCAAAGGAGAGCTATCTCAAATTCACCGGCGAGGGCCTTTCCGGCCTGGAGACAGTCTGTACCGTCTCGCCTGAGGGCGGCTTCCCGTCTGTTCCGGGCGTAAACCTGCAGCTTCTGCCGCTGTTTGCAGGCTATTCCGCCTGCCTCTGCACCGCCTCCCCGGCGGAGATACGAGTGCAGTTCCTGTAGGGGCGGACGACTCTGTCCGCCCGCTGAACGCGGCTCTTTTTCTCAGAAATCCACGGCGAATCCGTATGCACATACTTGCTTGATTGTAGGGGCCGATGCCTACATCGGCCCGTTGGGAAGCTGCGAATTCGCCGAAGATTCCCGTAAATCGGTGCATTCTGCCGGGCCGATGAGGGCATCGGCCCCTACAAATGTACAGGCGAGTGCACACGCAGTCGCCGAAAATTTTCAATGATTTGGCGCCTCACTGCCGGGCGGACAGAGTCGTCCGCCCCCTACTGGCTTGTGGGTTTTAAAGCTCAATTTCCCGGTAATGTGCTGGCGCGTACGCATTCCAACCGTCTCAGTCCTCCATCATCAGGCGGACGATCTGGCGGTCGGTGTCGGCCATGCCGGTGTGGGCCAGCGTGCCGACGGTTTCAATCGTGTGCTCGATGCCGGATTTGACGATGCCGTCCCCGGCGTAGAACTGGTTGCCGCAGCGGTACATATGATAGCCGAGCAGTCCCGCGTCCACGCTGGTCGCGATCTTGGCCGCACAGGAGGGCTTGGCTCCGTCGCAGATGATGCCGGACGTGATCGCCATGGCGTTGACGAGCGTGTGCTTGATATGCTCATATCCGCCGCCATAGAGATAGGTAATGCCCGCCCCCGCGCCGCAGCCTGCCGAGACCGCGCCGCAGTAGGCGGAAAGCGTCCCGATATGCGCCTTGATATGGATCGTGCTCAGATTGGACACAGCCAGCGCCCGGTAGAGCGTTTCGCGGCTCACGCCAAGCTCCTGTGCGTAGACCACGACCGGCACGGAGGCCGTGATGCCCTGATTGCCGGAGCCGGAGTTGATGATGACCGGCAGCTCGCAGCCGGACATGCGCGCGTCACTGGCCGCGGCCGCCATATAGCGGGCGCGGTTCTTTACCGTCTCGCCGTAGGCCTCGCGCAGCGTCTTGCCGACGTTCGCGCCGTAGGAGCCGCTGAGTCCTGCCTCCGCGATGGCCATGTTATATGAGATCTGCCGTTCAAAGAGCTCCTGCACATCCTCCGGACAGAGGGAATCAGCGAAATCGACGATACGCTCGACGGTCAGGACGCTGCGGTCCGTGCGGCGCTCGGACACTGTCTCGCTGCACGGACGGTCGATGATGCGCGTTGTGCCGTGCAGCAGCTGGACAAGATTGGTGTGGCTGCCGACAATGCGGGCCGTGGCCTGATCGCCGTCCGCGCAGACCGTAATGCGGATATCAAAAATAAACGGCGAATCAATCGGCCGAATCTCAAAGGCTGCCTCCTTGAGATAGGCGCGCATGTCTTCAATCTGCGCCTCCGTGACCTCGCTCAGAACCTCAAGTTCCCTGTCCTCCCGTCCCGCAATGATGCCGGCAGCCGCAGCAGCCGCGATGCCGTGCATCGAGCCGGTATGCGGCACAATCACGCTCTTGACGTTCTTGATGATATTACCGCTGACCTCGATCCGCACCCGCTCGGGCCGCTTGCCGAGCACGGCGCGGGCCTGCGCCGCGGCGTAGGCAATGGCGATCGGCTCCGTGCAGCCCATGGCGGGCACAAGCTCCTCCCGCAGGATATCCAGAAAGCTCTGGTACAGAGCGTCAGTTCGGTTCATTGCATGCTTCCTCCTGTTTTTCGTGATAGCAGGCAGCCGAGCAGGTGTGGCTGCCGCAGACGCGCGGCGGCGCGTCTCTATGGTGGCTGCAGACGAGATCGGGCTGATAGGAAAGCGTTCCGGCCAAAAAGGCATGGACTGCCTCGTCCGCACTGCCCGCCGCTCCTGGATAGAGCCGGATCCCGGCCTCCTCCAGTGCGAGGCGCGCACCTGCGCCAATGCCGCCGCAGATGAGTGCATCGACGGCATATGCCTTTAGAAATCCGGTCAGCGCACCGTGACCGTTGCCCATCGTATCCACAATAGCCGTCGAGACGATTCGCCCGTCAGTCAGGTCGTAAAGCTTAAACTGTGCAGTACGGCCAAAATGCCCGTAAATTTCGCCATGGTCAAACGGAACTGCAAGCCGCATAGAAATGCCTCCTGTTCTGCACGTGTTGTGCAATGTGACGATATTGTCCAGATCTATTATAGCAGATTTGTTCTATTTGTAAAGAACAGAAAACGGGCCGCCCCACCGGATGGTGGAGCGGCCCGCCGCATATCTGCTCAGCCGGAGCAGCGGCTGCATCCGCAGCCGGAATTGGCGTTCGAATTGGACGTACCGCCTACACTGCCGCACGAGCCGCAGCCGCACCGGCGGCAGCACCCGCAGCCCGTCGACGTACCGGCGACCGTGCCGCTCTGCTGCGTGCAGGTGCAGGTACAGGTGCAGGTGGGATTCGTGGTCGAAGTGCCGCCGACCGAGCCGGTCGTCTGCTTGCAGCAGGGATTGCAGCACCGCTGCTGGACAAAGTCCGGGAATATGAGGCCGCCGAAGCAGCCGTTGCAGGAAGAAGCCACATTGTATCCCTCCATAAAAGATCCGGGAACGTCTGTTCCCGCGTCATTCTATGCCGCAAGTGCCTGAACCGTGCCGAAAAACAGCAAAACCCGGACGGCAGGAGCCGTCCGGGAATCGGATGCAAAAATCGAAACAAAACTCAGCGCTTGGAGAACTGCGGCGCGCGGCGAGCTGCCTTCAAGCCGTACTGCGCGAGTTTTGAGCTGTTTTTCCCTTGATACTCCGGGCTTTTCCGGCTTTCTGCCTCTCAGTTATCCGGTGTGCGGACCATAAAAAACGGTCTTCTTTCATTCAGCAATAGCCTGATGAAACGCACCATTTACTACCCCAAACAGCTCCTCTGGTTTATTGTATAACCGTGTATTT
>VOFG01003778.1_pt1 | contig 65201 bp, 94 predicted proteins | sample 5384171 | NCBI WGS metagenome assembly VOFG01 (sample SAMN12384726, study PRJNA508395) | human gut metagenome | isolation source: healthy gut F | host: Homo sapiens
GCTTCTTATTATTTGTGCTGCTGATTTTCTCAATATTGAGTATTATCAATATTGTCACGATTCAGGCGCGGGTACACTATGCACTGACGCAAACGGCGGAAAACCCTGTCGCTTTACAGCTATGTTCTGAGAGGACAGGGCTGGCCGAGCATATGCTGAACAGTGCAGCCAAGGCAGAAGATATGCAGGGCGAGCTTGATCAGATGAAGGCGAGCATTAACGGTGTGTGGATTGATGGGCTTGAGCAGCTTGAGCCAAGTCAGGTCGGTACGCACGGCAAAGCGGCTGTTGAACAAGGGAAAACATGGGTGCAAAAGACAACTACCGAACCAAAAAGCGGTTTTGCAGGACGTGCTGAATTATGCCTTAAAGAATGCCGAGGGGGCTGCACTGGAGATGCTCGCCAGGCCGATCATGGATCACTATCTTGCAAACGGAAGTGATCGTGGTGATACATATCTACGAATGTTCGGCGTATCCGGCGGTATAGATGATTTGGATTCTACCCAGCTGAAAAACCTAAGTCTGGTGGGCAGCAGAACAGCACGTTGCTGACAGCAGCGGCGATGTCAAGCTGGTCGTGGAGTACGATGTAGATTACAGCTTCGGCGCGCTGATGCTGCCCTTTTCAAAGCTCCATATTACGCAGGAGGTTATGACAAAGGCGTGGCTTGGCGGCACGGGAGAGGGGTATCAAAAGCATGAAAATGGAAGGAAAGCGGAAGAGAATTTATCCCCTATGCGGGGATAGTCCCTCTCGTTGCGATCATGTTATGCCTCAGGCACGATGACTTAAATGCCATAGCCCTGTTGGAATATGCAATTCTGCTCATATTCGGCTACATAGCGACATGGCAAGACTATAAGAAAAGAATTGTTCCCAATAAGCTGGTTCTTGCAATGCTTTCCGCGTGGGTGTTGCTGCGTGTCCCACAACTCTTTTGGAGTACGGATCGTGCCGTAGCCGAGGTGGTTGCCGCCCTTGCGGGAGCGATTTTGGCAGGCGTGCTGTTTCTGATCCTATACCTGGTGAGTCGCCATGGGATCGGCGGCGGTGATGTCAAGTTTATGACGGTCGCGGGACTCTATCTGAAACTCGGCAGTGTGCTGCCGGCGATACTCGTGGGGCGCTGTTTTAGCAGCGGCTGCAGGAATGATTTTGATCCTGAGCAAGAAAATGAAGAGGGATGATAAAATACCACTGATTCCCTTCTTATATGTTGGGATTGTTTGTGTAGTCTTTGTTCGATAGGAGGAAAAGCGCATGAAACGTTCGCGGATCGTGTGGATAACCGTCGCCTGTATGTTTTTCGCTTTGGTGGCTTGGGTGACGACCGTTACGGCGAAATCAGACACGCAGAAGCAGAAAGCATTGATCGATCAGGCGGAAATATATATCAATGACGAGGCGTATGTCCGTGCGGAACCTTTGCTTGATGAGGCTGCCAGCTACAGTGGGAAATATGCGAAAGCCGCAGAGGAAGGATTGAAAACGGTATACCTGAAGCTGCTCGACAGCGATGGATACCGCAGAAAATACACAAATCTGCTGGATGCGCAGATGGGGGAGAAAGGGCGCAGAGCCAGCGGTGTTTCGTGAAGCAGCAGAGTATTATATGTCTGCCAAAGGAACCAAAGGCGCTTGCTGTGCTGCGTGACGGCAGTGCAAAAACCGGAGATGAAGCACTGTGGCAGTATTATGAAGAGCATCGCTACGTTTACAAGATGTCCCGCAATGTGTATCAGGATGTAACGGCGCCATGTAATGGAGGCGTTCAAGTAAAGCTTGATGGAAAATGGGGCTTGCGGCAACAGATGGAACGCTGGTCATACCTGTGTGTATGATAAGATCAGCACGTTCAGCGGAGTATCCGTCGTAAAACAGGGTACAGAAGTTTTCGCTGTGAACAGTAGCAATTTGCGATATGCGCTTTCACACGAGAGCATCTCTGATTTTGGAGAACTCAACGATGACCGTATTGGCGTAAAAACCGAAAATGGCTGGGTATTGGCAACAGCGGACTTTACGTGCGGTTCACTGACAGTTGACGGATTGGCATGTATAGCGGCAGGGGCGATCCCGGCGAAGAGCGGCGGTAAATGGGGATTTATGAATCCAAATGGCGCAGAATGGTCCACAGCACCCCAATTCGACGATATTATACGGGATGAAGTTGGTCGCTGCTGCTGCACAGGATGCTGTATTCGTGCGCGTTGACGATGGTGTCCGCCTATACGTTGACGGTAAAATGCTGGATGGCAGTTATGAGGACGCGAAACCCTTTGCCGACGGCTGGGCGGCTGTGAAGCAGCACGGAAAATGGGGATTCATCAATACTGCCGGTGAAATCATGATTGACTTTTCAGTATGATAACGCCCTATCTTTTGGACAACATCTTGCAGCGGTACAGCAAAGGTCGAGACTGGGGATATATCAGCTTGCAGGGCAAGATGGTGATCGCGCCGAATTTCCTGGATGCCAGAAGCTTCTCCGGTGGGAGCGCGGCAGTGAAAACAGCCGATGGCTGGAGGTTCATCACACTTCTTGAATATGAAGAGGAGGCTGGCTTATGAAAATTGAAATACAGGGAACAGGTAGGATGACCGGGGCGGTCGTTGTCATCCGATTTTCCAAAAACGGCTTGACGACAACGCTTTGTATACGATCAAGGATGATATGCCCGATTTCTGGTGCCGTTTGGATATCAATTATTGACGGAATGGTGGAGTGCACCTATCAGACGGGTAGATGTGCCAAGCTGAAATACTATTTTGAAGATAAAGGAAAAACGCTGCATGAATATACCCGCTTCTGGCAGCAGATAATCCAGCCGCTGTTGGATTGCGGCGACTGGTTTATGTCGCCGTTCAACTTTGTGTTAGATACCCAATATCTCTACACCGAAGAAAAAAACGCAAACGTGAAATATCTCTATATACCCATGCGTCACCCATATGAGACTATGGAGCATCTGCGTGACTTGGTGATCGAGCTGGTACATAAAAATCCGGTGGATGACCCGGAAATAGAAAACATGGTTCTCAAGGCCATTATGCAGCAGTTCCAGCCGTATGCATTTCTGCAGATGCTCAAGGATGCGGAGGCAAAGAAGCTCCCCGAGGAGAATCTGTCCCCGCGCAAAACATGCCGAAGCAGGAGCAGGTGAAACATGAATATGCGCCTGTGCCCGAGCAACCTGCGCAGATGGTGACAACGGTCGCGCCGATGGAACGGGTGCGCGAACCGCAGAAAAATGTGCTTGAGCACAAGGTTGATGAGATCATCATCGACTTCTGTGAAAATCCGACCTAAAAAAAAAAAAAAAGGAAGAAAAACCGGCAAAGAAGCGCAAGGGGCTTTAAAGAACTGTTTTCCAAAAAGGATGTAGCAGCAGAGCCGGATGAGATTCGGTTCGGGACAGCGGATAAGGAGGTAGAGCGCGAAGAGAACAGCACAGCCTGTGAAAAAAGAGATATGCGAGTTGCAGGCAAATGTGTATTCCCGCCGGAGCCTGAGAGCGAAGACGGTGTGACACAGCTTGACGAAGCCGACAATTACACAGGCTTCCGTCTTCGTAGTGATGCAAAGCTCCTCCCAAATCATCGAAGATATCCAGCCCGGTGAATGCTTCTCCATTGGCAGACTTGATATTTCTGTGGGCCACCAACAGTCGAACTTTGAGTTCGCCCCGAACACCAAGGCAGTCAGCCGCCATCATGCGGCAATTGAACGCCACAGAGACGGGACATATGGAATCGTGGATTTGCGTTCCAGTGCCGGCACATTTGTCAACGGGAAAAACTGACGCCAAATGTGGAGCATCCCTTTGCCCCAATGATTTTGTTTCGCTGGGACGAGCGGCGCGGATTACACTTGGAACGAGGTATCCAATCATGCGTGATTTGTTCGGCAATGCGGCATCGTTGGTCGGCGTGATTTTCATGACGGTTTCTCTTGTCGGCGGAGCGGTATCTGCACTTGTATTCCACGCCAAAAAAAAATCTGAAAAGAATTGGATGCCGAATACGGCGGAAACGGCATAAGTGATGGAAAATCGTATAATTGCATCTACCTATCAGGTGATCCGCGAAATTGGCTCCGGCGGCGGAGGTGTTGTTCATCTGGCTACGCACCTCCGTCTGGGAAAAATTTGTTGTACTAAAGGCAGATAAAGAGGGGCCTTACCCAGAAGCTCTGAAGCGCTGCGCCGGGTTGATGCGCTGAAAACCTGAGCCACACATATATTCCACAGGTTTATGACTTCACGAGGAAAATGGTGTTGTCTATACTGTGATGGATTGTGGAAGGAGAAAGCCTGACAAGCTGAAGCGCGGCAAGTGCGTTTTTTCCACAGGCAACGGTGGTGCAGTGGGCCTGGTCAACTGCTGGAGGCACTCAACTATATGCACACACGTCCGCCTCACGGCATCCTGCATGGCGATATCAAGCCCGCCAATATCATGCTTACGCCGCAAGGTGATATCCGGCTGATTGATTTCAATATTGCACTGGCTCTGGGTGAAAAGGAGCGGTACGCGTAGGTTCAGTCAAGGCTATGCGTCACCGAGAGCATTACGGGATCGACTATGCTGGAATTGCACAAACACAGCGTATGGCCGGTGTCGAGACGGTGGTAACTGCTCAGGCAGAAACGGTGGTTACGGGTAACGTAACATTTGTACCGCCGACGGATGGCGGTCATAAAAGCAGCCGGTCAGCAGAAGCCTCTCCATCCACACTGTTGGATGTGCGCCCGATATATACAGCCCGGAGTTACGTTGTACCACCTGCTTACAGGTGTGCGTCCGGCGCGAGGCGGCAAAGGTAATACCGATTTCCGATTTTAATATCAGCCCGGCTGTGGCGGCTATCATTGAAAAAGCGATGCAGCCCCTGTCCGGATGACCGTTATCAAACAGCGGCGGAGATGCTGGATGCCTTTTGAGCATCTTTATGAGAACGACCCAAGAACGCTCCACTACAAGAAAAAGCGGTGCGGATTACCATCATTTTCCTGTGTACTCTCTTTTTGACGGGCGGTGCATTGACCCTATGGGGTCTGCGGCAGACGGCGCAGGAAAAAAGTGCGCTTGTCCTTGCGCAGAATTCCGTTGAGGCGTATCGCCAAGGCGACACGGACGGTGCTGGCATACGCATTGCAGGCAATAGATAAGTCCCTATACGCCGCAGGCGCAGCGCGCGCTGACGCAGGCCTTGGGCGTCTATGATCTTGCAGATCACTACAAGCCCCACAAGCTCCTGACGATGCCGTCTGAACCCTCGAAAATCAGACTATCCGATGACGGAGAATATCTCGCCGTGCTGCTTACGGGGAGATTCACCTTTACAACACCGAAGACGGTTCGCTGCATAAAACGTTAACAGCATATCCTTCTGCGCATTCCGACATGGCATTTTTGCGGCACAACACTCTACTATGCCGGCTCGACGGTCTGACAGCCTACAGCATTACAAAGGATCGACAGCTTTGGGTCGGAGAAGCGGCAACGGCACTTACCTGTTCGGCAGACGGTAGCACGGTTGCGGCGATCTTCAAGGACGAGCCACTGATTCGGATCTACGATGCGGCGCAGGGAACGCTGCTCAGAGAAAAAGCGAAACGGATGGGCTGTGTCAGACCACCTTGGCCAATGATACCTTTGCGGATTCGGAGGATGACCTGCTTGTATTGAGTGGTGATGGTCACTGGTTGGCAGTCAGCTTTTTCCAATGGAGCACTACGGCTGTTCGACCTTCAGACAGACACTTTTGTCGAGGTTTTCGAGGTGTCCTCTTATACGCACTTCGAGGGCGGCTTCTGTGGAGAGTATTTTGCCTGCGGTGCTACGGGGAGCGGGAAATCTGAACTACAAGTCATCAATGCTACCACAGGGCAGTGTAATTACAGTTTCACGTCATCGTCGCCGCTGCACGTATTTGCCGATAGCACGGGCATCTTTGCTTCCAATGACAATGTGGCTGTATCGTTAAACCCGGAGGACGGCACACAGAAAGAGGCCGCGTTTATGGCCGCTGATATTCTCACCATTGCCGGGGGTGATGGCGTTCTGCTGGTTTCGTCTGACGATAAAAACTGCGGCATATTTGATGTCAGTGCAAACTGCCTTGCCAACGTACGGAGTGATGAGGTTATGGATCGACTGGCTCTTTGGCGGCGGCAAATTTGCGGCGCTTGCCTCGCGCAGTTCCCCGTTTTGCGGCTGCTGAAGCACGAAACTCATCCGGAGGCACAGCCATTCACATACGATGCCGACTTTGTGCACGATGAAGCCCGCGTGAGTAGTGACAAAAGTACAGTTATGCTGTTTCGCTACGATGCGTTCCGCCTGTATAGCGCGGACGGCAAGGTGCTGTGTGAAGCAGAACTGCCGGATGCGGCAAATGTTTACGATCAGCAGTATCTCCGCGATGCAGATGGCTGCTATTTGAGGTCACCTGGTACGATGGTACGGTGAGGAAATATTCTGCTGTTGACGGCAGATGCATCGATGAGCGTCACATTACGCCGCCAAACACATTGCTGACGGAGGAGTTCACAACCGACACACTGCGCGTGGAGTCACCGCTCCACGGTACGCCGGTGGTGTATGACATGAAATCAGGGAAAAGAACTGTACTTTGCTGGAGAGTGACGACTACCTGACTTATGTGACACAGGTGGAAGACCAGTTGCTCACAGAGTATACCACGGCGCAGGGTGAGCGCTACGGCCTGCTTCTTGACAGCAGCGGCAGCGTGATCGCTGATATTCCCGAACTGTGTGACATCCTGCCGGACGGCACGTTGGTCTTTGACGATATGAGGGGGAAACCTGCGGCGGGTTGCATTTATTCCATGCAGGAGCTTCTTGCTCTTGCAAAGAACTAAAATACGAAGGAGAAAATCAAACGTGAGAAAAGCAAAAATTGGTATCGTATCATTGTTGATACTGACAATGATACTGAGTATGCTGCCGATCACAGCACTGGCAACGTACTCTGTAGACGAGGATGTTACCACGGTAACAGAGCAGTATCGCAGCCCGCGCTGCGGTCTATGATGCCACTGAAAGAGGAACGTGTGAGTATCAATTTGAGGGACTTCTGCGTAGCGAATTGGAGTCCTACGCGACAAGCAATTTGGTGGCGAAAATCAACGAGAAGATAACAAATGAGGCTCATAAAATCAATTTGAACGAGAATGAGGCTGTTTGGGTAAAGTGGTCCTATCAGGATGCGGACGGCAATTATGTGAACAAAAGCGATGATTTTGTCAGGCTGGGCGATACGACGGATTTGGCAGATTATTCTGATTATAATACCGGCATCAGGGCAGAGCTAATCGTTGGCAAGGTCGATCAGCTAAATCTCAACAACCTCCGCTATATCGTTGAAATTCAGACAACAGCCTTAAACGATATGTTCATGGTTACCCTTGCCAACAAGGCTCGTGAGACAATGGACGTATTTGCAACCTACATTTACCAAACCACTTCGGTGGAGACCGCCGTATGCAGGTCAATGTTGATAAAGCCGATTGACGGGTGATGAAGAGAATTACATTAGCCTCGCGCTGGACGAAAGTTTTGCTGGTGTGGATGCCAAGGTTTATGAGGGGTACTATGAAAGCGAGGCAGCGCTTTCCACCGCCAAAGACATTACCTCAGACATTTGGGGAACAGCCCCAACATCCTCTGGCTATTGTGGTAACTTCTCTTACGGTGGTAACACCAAAATCACGGTTGTCCTAAAACGTTCAGGGACGACCGTGGCGGTTCTTCCGATGATTTTGTGCGCATACGAAACAGAGGCATTTTCGTTGTCGGGTAACAGTTTGTACGCTGTTTTCTTCTGAAAATAACAACCGTACATATGTGAAGGATTATTCTCGCTCTGACTATTCTTTGGGCTACGAAAATGTCGAGGTACAACTCCGCAACGGGTATCCAGCAAACGGGAACTACTACTTGAGCTTGCGTATGCACAATTACCGTGATGATACTTATGGTATTAGCAATGTAAAAAAGCGGTCGTCGGCGATTTTGACGCGGAAAGCAAGATTCCGCCCAATGCGGTAGATATTAAGGACCAGCTGTTTTCTGAAGCATACTATAACGGAGGTTATGCGGCAGATTATAGTGGGGGCGTGACTTTTTACGGTCGTTGATGTCGAGGGGGGCATTCATCGAATAAGAATTACAACGAAAGAAGGGACTGAAGAAGTCCCTGAACCCACAACGGCATCAGAAGATACCTATTTTCGTATCCAGGGTGCAGGCATAAAGGGTGAATACTTGATTGGTACAGCTGCTATGTTATGCCGTATAATGCTGATAGCTATTATTTTAATGGTTATCAGACGCTGTTTATGTTAAACGCAGAATACAACGATGGCAATAGAGTGTATACTCCCGTGTCGGCTCAAAAAATCGTGCCGATTTTTGATGTCGGGAACGGTGTGCAAATCTTTGCTGGAGCAAATGGCGCGAGCGCGACAAAACAGATAAGTGAGGAGACTGAAATCGACTTTACCTCCGGCAAAGCTGTTCAGTATTCTGCGGCGGCAGAGAACGGGAAAAATTTGAAGAACTATTGGGTCACCTTTTTTTGACACAGCAGGAAGCCCGAAGCTGTTTGTAAACGCTGTTAACGATGAATCCCACTATGCCACCGTTGACGGGCAGAAAATGCCGCAGCGTGAGGTGTTCCTGAATGAGGAATACGGCCACCATCATGACGTCTTCTTTGCCAACATCGGTGACCAAAGCATTGAGGGGCTGTATGTCAAACTGGAGAATGCACAGAATGTCAAGCTGGACGACTATTGGACGGTAGGCGACACCACGACGCTCAGCGCATTTTACCACCACGGAACGCCGTGATCCCGATGGAAATTACGTACATAATGGCGATTTGGCTAACTTCGCCAAGGTGCGGTTGGTGCCGGAAAAATGACGAATTGGGCGTTATCAGCGGCACGCTGGTCATCGGATACACCGGCAGCGGTACTACCCCCCGTTGAAGAAGTCCGGATCAATCTGACTTTATCGCGGGAGACCCCGAAAATCACGACAGTCAACGTTGTGGAGGGCGTTAAGTTTGTGCCGTATTCCAGCGTAATTCAAACAAACAGCTTGCATGGAGGTATGGCTTTCAGCGTTACCGAAGCGCGCACTGCCGGATGGCCTGACACTCAAGCCGAACGGCGAAATATACGGCATTCTACCAAACCGGGTGAATATGAGTTTACCGTTAAGGCAGTTTATAACAAAAACGAAAAGGCCGCCTGCGAACAGACATATGTTCTGACGATTCAGGACAATACCGACGAAAACGTATTGGCGGTCAACGAAGCGCGAACAGGGCTACAAGCTGCTGGATGCTGTGGATAAAAACCTAAGCATAGCCGACATCCCGGCAGCTGGCGTTTTGTTCCGCTCCGAGGGCACGTTCGGCGACTTTGTCGCGTTCTTCCTAGACGGTAAGAAACTTGTTAAGGAACGGACTATGACGCCGACGAGGGCAGCACTAGAATCACTATCCGCGCTCAAACCTTCAAAAATGCCGGAAACGGAACGCATACCATCGCTGCGAGAGTTCCGTGCAGGTGGACAGGCGGATGGTGAGATGAAGAAGACCGCGCAGAACGTCACGGTCACGGGAAGCAGCACCAGCGGCGGTGGTGGCAGCAGCGGCGGCAACTACGAGTCCTCCAACGTTACGACTGGCGCCACGACACTGGACGTTGTTACGGCTGAGGCCAAGCGGATCGCCAACGGCAACATGAACTATGTGACGGAGATCCGGGTCGGGGCAATCAAGGAAGCGCTGGCGCAGGGACACGGCATCACAGTTGGCCTGGAACAACGGATCATCAGCCGTGGAGAGGTACCCACAGAGGACTTGACGCTGATCGACAAGCGGTTGGGTAATATCGGCAGTGCCAACATGTTCCTGGAAATCCTTGTGGCTGTCAGAGATGGTACAACGGGTGAGTTCCTTGGATATGTGACGCAGACCTCCTCTAAAAATGCAGTTCACAATAGATATTCCGCAGTATATGCTGGATGCGCAAAAGCAGGGGAAATACATCTACGTAATGCGTGTTCATGGGGGGCAAGGCGGGTTCCTGTCCACCTCCATTAAGGATGGCAAGGCGACCTTCTCTGCGAATAAATTCTCCACATATACGCTGGTGCTCATGGATCGCGCGGTTTACCGGTGTGCGGACCGGCGATGTGGGTATTATGACGTATACTATTTCTTCTGCGATTGCACTCGCCGGTGTGGGCGTGCTCACAATGAAACGGCGTAAGCGGTGTTGTGAACGCGAGCAGTAAAGGGGCACTCGTACCCACACTTCCGCCAGAGTTTCTCTGCCTCGGCGGGAAAAGCCATCATACAGGTCGCCAGAATTGCAAGTTCACAGGACAGCTTTCCCGTTATGGGCTTTGCGTTTACCCGCGGTTTTTCAACAATCTTTCAACAAACACCCTAAATCCGCGCAAAGAACGTTAGCGTCATATAATAATAGGCCAGATTAAAACTCTCAGCAAAGTGTGTCAGAACCTCCATGAAACTCACCGAGACTCACCGGGAGTCTCGGTGAGTTTTCGGGAAAAGAGGGTAACGGTCCCTGACACTCACTGGGTATGCCGGTGAGTCAGGGTAATCGGGAAGCTTACACAATGCACAAGGAAGCATCTCTCCAAACGTTAGGTCAGAAGCAGAGGATCCTTAAGTGGAGTCAGAGAGTCGCGGACTGTCGTCAAAGTGGGCTGTCGGTAAAACGGTGGTGCAGCGAGAATGGGACAAGCGTTAAGACATACTACAGCTGGCAGAAAAAGCATTTGAATTCATGGTAGAACAGCAGATGCTTCGACTGGATACCGAAGAGCATAGGCTAATGTTTACCAGGAAAGCTATCGATACATTTCGGGCGGCAAAAAAAAGTGCTCAACTTTGCATATAAAGAGCATCGATAAATCTCGTGATCTTCCTGCTCGGTGTTAGTTAGATTTACCAAATATTGGATGATGCTATGTGTCGGGCTTTTTAGGCTGTAAAGTGCTGTTGCGGTGTACAGCTTGGCCCTTGCGGTAGGGCAAACGGCCTGTGACTATACGGGACGCGGAAACTATGACTGCCTGCGCTGGACATCACGCAGTTCTTCACACGCAGGAGGTCACTGGTTCGAGTCCAGACGTCTCCACCAAAAAGTTCCTGATTTCGTACGAAATCAGGAACTTTTTTTTCCGTTTATGTCCTCAAATCGTGACGCGGCATTTTGGCGTTTTTCGCTTGACCCAAACCGTGACCCAAAAGCCGAGAGATCAGGAAAGGAGGGGGAGCGGATGGCATCATCCGTCCCTCTCCGGCTTTTTTGCGGGCTACATGGTCTGGCTGATGACGTTTCCGATGGCGTCGGCGGCGTCACGCTTCATCCCCTCCGTGGCGTGGGTGTAGGTGCTGAGGGTAAAGCTGACGGCAGAGCTGCTGTTCTTCTGGCTGACCCGCTGCGGCGAGGTGGAGCTTGGCTGCTTTGAAAGCTATGGGCTTGAAAACTATGGACAGCATTCGCCCTCCAGCTACCGCCGCTATGCTACCATGCGATGTTCAGCCCTTCTATGCCAAACAGGTTTTCAACAGCATAATGATTCATGGATTTTTTGAAAGCCTTCCTGCTATTCGACGCGGAGCATCCGATAGCCGATGCCGATGTGCGTTTGTATGTATTGCTGCCCGTCCTTCCCATTCTCCAGTTTTTTTGCGCAGGGTCGCCATGAATACCCGCAGGGAGGCAATATCGTTTTCCCAACTGCTGCCCCAGATCTGCTGGGTGATGTAGGTGTGGGTCAGAACCTTGCCCACATTTTTTGAGAGCAGACACAACAGCTTGTATTCGATGGGCGTCAAGTGCAGTTCTGCACCGTCAAGATATGCGCAGCCTGCCGCATAGTTGATTTTCAGCGCACCATTCGTAAAATCGGAGATTCCTGCGCTGCGTCTGTTTTCATCAGCGACAGTCTCCGTTGCGTCACTCGCAGCCGCGCCAGCAGTTCATCCACGGAAAAGGGCTTGGTGAGATAATCGTCCGCCCCGGCATCCAGCGCCACGATTTTATCAGAATCCTCTGTTCTGGCGCTGATCACAATGATCGGCATATTTGACCACGAACGGATCTTTCGGATGATCTCCACGCCGTCCATATCTGGCAGTCCCAAATCAAGCAGCACAATGTCAGGGTTGTGAGACAGCGCCTCCATCACGGCGCTTGCGCCGTTTTGCGCAGAAAGATACCTGTATTCATGGGTTTTCAGCGTTGTTGTGATCAGATTGCACACCGGCGTATCATCTTCTACAACGAGGACGAGTGGCTTATTCATTTAGGTTCACCTCACTGAGCGGTACTGTAAAGGAAAAGATGCAGCCATGCGGCGAATTTTTCTTTCAATGTCATTTCGCCATTATGGGCATGAATGATGGCTTGGCAGAGCGTAAGCCCAAGCCCAAGACTTCGGCGGCTGTCGCCAATCGGATTGCCCCCAGTAAAAAACATTTCAAAAACACGTTCCTTCAGTTCATCCGGGATTCCGGGGCCATTGTCGCTGACGCAGATTTCTGCTGCATTTCCCCGCTGGATTGCCGTGATTCGGATGTTCGAGTCAGCCGGAGTATATTTGACTGCGTTGTTCACCAAGTTGATAAGCACCTGCATGATGAGTCCCGCGTCCACCCGCACCAGCAGCGGCACGTCTCCGCAATCCACTGCGATGTGATGCTCTGCGGACTTTCGGTCAATATGTCGGAGCGATTCCAATACGATGTCGTCCACGACCTGATCGGAAAGGCGCAGCTTGACGCTGCCGACCGCGATTTTCGTAACGGAAAGTAAATTCTCAACCAGTCCCGTCAGCCATTGCGCATCGTCATAAATGTCCGTAAAAATCTGTTTCCGTGTTTGCTCATCCAGTACGGCATAGCTGTGCAGCAGCGTATCGGCGTTGCCGGAAATGGAGGTCAGCGGGGTCCTAAGGTCATGGGAAATTGAACGCAGAAGATTTGCACGAAGCTGTTCGTTCTTTGCAAGGACGGCGGCTTTTTCCTTTTCTTCGGCGTTGCGTAGGCTTTCCAGCGCCAGAGCGCACTCGCCGAGAATGGAAAACAGCACGCTGGATGTAAATGCGTCAGGCTGCGTTTGCTTCTCCATCGGAATCCCGACAACACCGTAAACCTGCTGCCCGGTACGAATGGCAAGATACAGCCGTTTTGCCTTTGGAAAGTTTTGCGTCGTTGCGCCAGCACGCTTTCGGTTTTGCCAGACCCATTGAATCACGTCCTGTTCCTGGTCAGTATCCGGGATGCTGTATGGACTGCTTCCGTCTGCCGGATAAACATTCCCATCCAGCAGCGCATCGCCTTGTGCCGGATAAATCAAAATGTCCCGCTGCATGAGCTTCTGTATCTGCGTCGCGGTCATCTGATAGACCTCATCCGGTGTTTCCGCCTTTTGAAGCTGCCTGTTCATATCAAAAAGGAGTTTTGTCCGATAGGCATCCCGTGCGGATAGCTGTGCATGGGCTTTGAGCTTTGCGGCAAGCGTACCGGTCAAAAGCGCCGCTGCAAACATGACGGCAAAGGTTATTGGGTATTTGCTGCCGTAGGCTGCCAAAGACAGCCGGGGTTCCGTCAGAAAATAATTGAACAGGATGACACTCAAAAAAGCGGACAGCACACCGCAGGTATATCCGCTGGTAAAAGCGGAAGTCAGAAGCACCCCAGCAGGTAAACCATGATGATATTGGCATTTGCAAAGCCGAGCCGCAGAAAGACCCATCCGATGACCGTCGCAGCAGCCAGAATCCCGATGGTCAGAAGCAGTTCCCAGGCGGTCGGAAACGCCGGACGGATGGTAAGCAGCCGTTTCCTGCGGTAGCTCTTATAGGCTTCCACATCCGGAATGATATGAATGTCTACCTCTGGTGCAAGCGTAATGAGCCGTTCTGTCAATGTCGGTTCACTCCAAAAATGCCGCCGCTGTACGCCACTTCGCCCAATCACAATTTTGGTCACATCAGAGAGCCGCGCATATTCCGCGATCTGTGTTGCCACATCTTCACCATGCGTTGTGACGATCTCTGCGCCAAGCTGCTGAGCTAGACGCATATTCGCCTGCAAGCGAACGGTATCTTCCGCATTCATATCAGCATCTCCGGGTGTCTGCACGTAAAGCGCGGTAAGGCTGCCACTAAATGCCTGTGCCATTTTCCCTGCCATTCGTACAATGCGTTCATTGGATGGAGACGAGGACAGGCACACAAGAATATGCTCTTTTGGCAGTTCGCTTCCTTTGTTCTGCACATTTTCACCACCCATCTTAAACGATATTATAGCACCAAGATGTGAAGGTTTCTACTGCGCCCGATCGGATTCGTTGTCCGGAAATGAAATTTGTTCTGAATCATAGATCACGATTTCTACATGGGCATGACTGCTGCGAAACCGGGAAAGCGTTTCCTCAAGTTTGTCAGGAGGAATATTTCCGACTAGATGCACGCACGGCTCAGGCTGCTGTTGTTCGGGCACTTCCTCGATTCGCTTCTGATTTTCATCCAAAAAGCGATCCAGCCGCTTCATCAAAAACCAGCCGAACAGGAACATTAACTCTGTCCCAGCGATCAAAACGGCATCTTCCACATACCCTCACCGTCCGTTCATTCAGATTCGGAAGCACTTTTGCAGCGCCTTGTACTCGCCCAATGCTAAAATCGTTATTTCCCCGGACAGCACCGTATCCGGTGTAATTGATACGTCGGTTTTTCCCGAACGCTTGATGCCAAGAATGTTAATGCCAAACTTTTTGCGGATGTTCAGCTCTCCGACACTTTTCCCGGCCCAGCCCTCCGGCACTTCCACTTCAAAAATGGCGTGCTGCTCATCGATCTCTATGTAGTCGAAGACATGATTGGCGGTGTATCGGATCGCTGCCCATTTTGCCACCTGCTTTTCCGGGTAGACTACATGGTCGGCTCCGTTGCGAAGCAGAAACTTTGCCTGCACATCACGCTCGGCGCGCGATACCACGCACTTTGCACCAAGCTCCTTCAGCAGCGATGTTGTTTCCAGCGAGTTCTGAAAGTTACCGCTGACGGTCACGATACAGACATCAAAATTTCCGATGCCAAGAGAACGAAGAAACTCCGCGTTTGTACTATCGCCAATTTGTGCGTTGGTGACATATGGCAGCACATCATTGATTCGTTCCTCGTTTGTATCGACCGCCATGACCTGATGTCCCAGCTGAGAAAGCTGTACTGCGATATGCCGTCCGAAGCGACCCGTGCCAATCAATAGAATGTTTTTCATGTGAAAAAGCTCCTTATCCAATCGTTATTTTTTCCTGCGGCAGCCTTGCATTCCCCACTTTTTTGCTGGAAAGTGCCGCATAAATGAGGGTAAGACCGCCGACTCTGCCCAGATACATAAGCACGATCAGCACCATTTGCGATGGAATGCGCAGCTGCGTGTAATACCCAGTGTCAAACCAACTGTTCCAACCGCCGATGCCGTTTCATACAGGCAGGCAGACAGCGGAAGACTCTCATATGCGCTGATAAAGACCGCACCGCCAAAGAACAGCACCAGATACATCGTCAGAATGGTCGCGGCGGTTTTGACGGCGCTGCAATCGACTCTGCGTCCGAAAAAATTGGGCGCTGTCCCGCTGGCGGAAGGTCGCAGTGGCATTGGCAATCAAGACCGCCAGCGTCGTTGTTTTCATGCCGCCTGCCTGTAGAACCCGGAGAACCGCCGATGAGCATCAAAGGATCATCACGCCCTGCGACGCACCGGACATCGCGGATAGATTTACCGTGTTGAAGCCCGCTGTCCTCGGCGTGACGGACTGAAAAAAGGATGCCAGCAGCCGGTTTTCAGCGGGAAGCGCGGAAAAGTCTGAAAAGAAGAAAAACACAGCAGGCAGAAAAATCTAAAAGACCTGTAGTGACGAGGATCACCTTGCTCTGCATTCGGTAGCGATGAAACCGCCACTTGTTTTCGCAGATATCGTCCCATGTCAGAAAGCCAATGCCGCCAATCACGATCAGCAGCATGATCGTGATATTGATCACCGGACTGCCAGCATAGCCGGTAAGAGATGGATAGCGGTTGCTTTCTGTCCCAAGAATATCAAACCCGGCGTTGCAAAATGCTGATATGGAATGAAATACCGCCATCCAGATTCCGCGCCATCCATAGTCCCGGCAGAATACCGGCATCACGGCAAGCGCTCCCAGCAGCTCAATCAGAAACGTCCCCCGCAGGATAAAGCGTGTCAGACGGACGATTCCACCGACCTTTGGTGCTGAGATGGCGTCCTGCATGGTGCTGCGCTGCATCAGAGAGATTTTTCGCCCGGACAACAGCGCAAACGATGCTGCTACGGTTACGACACCAAGACCACCAATTTGGATCAGTGCCAGAATAACCGCCTGCCCAAAGGTTGACCAGTAGCTGCCTGTATCCTGCACCACAAGCCCTGTGACGCAGACGGCAGAGGTTGCTGTAAACAGCGTTTCATTGAATGGAGTTACATTCCCTCCAGTCGTGGAGATCGGCAGCATCAGCAGCAGCGCTCCGAGCAGAATGACCCCGGCAAAACCTAATATGATAATTTGAAAAGACGAAAGGCGGCGCTTTCGACGAATGATCTCTTCCGGCATAAAGGCAGCTCCTTATTTCTGTGATGGTTATATTATACAGCCGGAGATTTTAAGAGCGGATAAGGGACATTTGCGACGTATTAAGATTGAATAAAGATGAGAAGATTGCTTGTGCAGATTGGGCAAGGCGCCCCATATTTGCAGCGTTATGCCCATGAAATGCGGCGGTTTTTGCTGCCTGCACACGAAAAATGGGCGGTGGAGGCCGATTTCTACCCCCAAACCGCCGAAAATAATATAAATATTTAGGTCTTATTAAAAAAGGTGCTACACTGACCGCAAATCACATTGCAGGAGGAAATGACCATGGATGTTACTTTTTCACCCGCCCTCCGTGTGAACGCGGAGATGTGGGAGATCGCCGGACGGCGACGGGCGGCGGACGCACAGTTCGCGCAGGCGTTGGCACATATCCGCAGCGGCACGCCCGACGCTATGTACGTTATGCTGACGTTTCTGGAAGTGAACGGGATACACATGGAGTGCACCAATGAGGAGGTTGTGGAGGTCGGATTATCCGTTGCCTCCGGCACAATGGACTACGACTCGCTTCTCCAATGGGTGCGCGACCACAGGATTTTGACTGTTTTGAAGGAAGTCGATAGGCGGCACGCCTATTCTTTTAATTACAACGTGGTCATTTCTGCGCCGTCGCGGGGCTTGACCCAAAACCGCGACCCAAACGTGGAAAAAGCAGGTGGATACAGGCGGACACAGTGGATCGCCCACCGAGCCGAAAGCACGCAAAAGCGCCGGAAAGCGTTGCGGCACAACGCTTTCCGGCGCTCATCGTATCTTCACACGCAGGAGGTCACTGGTTCGAGTCCAGCAGTCTCCACCAAAAAGTTCCTGATTTCGTAAGAAATCAGGAACTTTTTCTGTTTATACTCCCAAATAGTGACGCGTCATTTTAGCGTTTTTCGCTTGAGCCAAACCGTGACCCAAAAGCCGAGAGGTCGGGAAAGCACCGAAGAGGGCGGATGGCATCATCCGTCCCCTCTCGTTATTTTTGTGTTTACATCGCCTGAGTGATGACGTTCCCGATGGCATCGGCGGCGTCACGTTTCATCTCCGCCGTAGCGTGGGTGTAGGTGCTGAGGGTGAAGCCTGCGGTGTAGCGGCCCTCCCAACGGCCATCTTTGCGCTTGCGGATGCCGCCCTCGCCATTGGCTCATTTCTTCGGCACGGTCTTTGCTTATGGTAGTATCAAAGGGGCACCCCTCCGACAGCACATCGAAGGGGCACAGGTAAGGAGGAAATCAATGCACGGGCATTGTGCCGAGCGCTTCGGTTTTCTTTGATGATAACATTCACGAGGCTCTCGGACAGGGCGGGGGAGGAGTTCTTCACAACCTCCTTGATGTGCTCCAGGGTCTTTGCCAGCGTGGAGTCGGCCATGCCATCGTAGAAGCCCAGGGACACCTTTGCCGAGGGAGGTCTCAGCGGCGGTGAAGCGCCATCTCAGTGGCGATGCACATTTTGAAGGCGCAGCCGGGCTTTGCACCGTCGCAGAGGATGCCCATCATGGGGAGAGCAGATTGATGATGGCCGCCTCGACCTGAGTGTTGGTGGCACCCCCGCAGATAGCTTATGGCCGCAGCCACGCCAGAGGCGGAGCCGATGCCGCACATGCAGAACGGTGTCGTCTTGCCGATGTTGACTTGATGTAGATGCTGACCAGGTGGGATAGGGCTACGGCGCGGAGCGTGTGGGCCTCATCGATATCCCATACCTGGGCCACGGCGATCACCGGGTTGATGGCGGTGATGCCCTGGTTGCCGTCACGCATGGTACACATGGCCGGCATGTTGCAGCCGCCCATGCGGGCGTCCGCTGCGGCGGTGACGAGTATCTTGCCCCATTCGCAGGCGCTGGCGGGGATGTGCGATGCCGGGTCGGCGTAGAAGCTCTCGTCAAAGCCGGCGCACGCCTTGCGGAACAGTGTGCGGCCGACCTCGTGGCCGAAGGGGTTCTTTATGCCCTCTATGGCCAGGGCGTAGTTCATGTCTATGCCGTCCTGCAGAAATCGTATCGCGTCAATATCGACGGTCTTGACGAAGGACAGCAGCATGCCCAGGTCCAGCTCCGCTTTTTCACTTTCGGTCTCACCGAGAGCGTCGCTGCTGTAAACGGTGTGGCCGTTCACCGTGATGGAGAGAATGTGGTCGTAGGCGCCCTCCAGCACGGACACGATGGTCTCGTTTTCCGTGGTAACGACGGCGCGCGCGTATATCCCGCGCTGTGACCAGTCGCACAGGATGCTGATGTTCCGCGCGGCGATGAAATCAGAGGCCTGGACATTCGTGGCGGGGTTGCGGTGTTCAGCACCTCCATGCCCAAAGTCCAGTCACCGCCGAACAGACCGTTGGCCGCCGCGATGGCGATGCCGGGTTCAGGTGAACCGGGGTGGCCACGCCGAAACCTTGGTCTTGAAAAAGCTCTGGGCTAAGCTCCATGGTCAGCCGCTGGGGCGGGGCCGTCATATAGGGGCGGCAGCAGGCTGTCACAAAGCGCATAGGCGGTGGTGCGCAGCCGGGAGTGCGGGCAAAACCTCTTTTTCAACAGAGAAACAAGGTTGTTTTGTTCGTTTGTCACTATTTGTCACCCTTATTCATTTACCAGTTTTTGGCCCACATATCGCACGGCGGCACCACAGCGTCGATGGCAGAGGTGGGGATAAAGCGTCCATCCAGGGAGATGGCGTCGATATCGTAGAGAGCGGACAAGTCCGCCAAAGGGGTCGCTGCGCAGCACGATGAAGTCGGCCAGCTTGCCCGGTTCGAGAGAGCCGATCTGCGTATCCAGCTCCATCAGGCGCGCGGCGTTGATGGTGGCGGTCTCCAGCGCCTCGTGGGTGGTCATGCCGAAGCGGTGCATCAGGGCGATCTCTTCGTTCAGGTCGCCCAGGGTGTCCGTGCCGGCGGCGATTTTCACCTTGGCCTTGACCGCCTCTGGGAATGTGCTTTTCGTGCAGCTCCCAGAACTGGTGATACCGGGCGACCCACTTGTCACCGCGCCGCCAGTTGGGCAGGCCGTTTTCCATGTAGCCCGTCAGCGTCGGCACCAGCCACGTACCCTGTTCACGCATCTGTGCGGCCTGCTCTGCGGTCATGCCGATGCCATGCTCGATGCAGTCCATCCCGGCGTTGAGGCAGCGCTGGATGGTCTCGACGCCGTTGGCGTGGGCGGATACCTTGGCGTCCAGCTCGTGACTGGCCGCCACCAGCAGATCCAGGTCCTTCTGGGAGAACCAGGGTAGCTGAGCTTGTCTAGATGATAGAGGTCGTCATGGCTGGCGACGATCTTGATGAAATCCGTGCCGGCGTTGACCTGACGGCGGATCTCCGACACCATCTCCTGCAGGGGTGGACACTGTGGTGCAGAAGTGGCTGGCGTGGCCGTTGGACATCTCGATGATAGCGTTGGCGCAGCGGAAGCGCGGAGCAAGGATGACGCCGCGCTCGGCACACAGAGCTTCATCTCGTTGTGGACATGGTCCTTGTGCCCCCATGTCCCGCACGGTGGTCACGCCCTTGCGCAGGCAGTTCAGGGAATTGCGCACGGCCAGCATGGTCTCCCGTGGCCACGTCGCGCGCAAGGGTAATGTCGCCGAAGCTGCGCCAGAGGGTGATGTGGGTGTGGGCGTTGATGAGGCCGGGCATGATCACCTCCTGCGCAGTCAACGGCCTCGGCACCGACGAACTCGCCGGAGCGGGCGCTATACTCGTCCATAGTCAGCACGGCAGTGATCTTGCTGCCGTCCACCAGTAGGGACACCGTTGGGAATGACCTTCTCGCCGTCCATGGTAATGATTTTCGCGTTAATATATACTTTCATAAATGCTCCCTGCTTAGAAATCGATTATCGGTCAATAGATTCAGCCTTTGGTCAGGAGGTGCGGCAGCAGTGTGGAGATAGGCTCTACATAGGCCACCAGCAGCAACGCAACCACCAAAGAGATCAGGAACGGCCATAGCTTTTTGCACACCAGATCGAACCGTGTCTCCGAAATGCTGCACACGATGAACACGCACGCGCCCATGGGTGGCGTCACAGCACCGATCATCATGGATAGACAGCACACGATGCCGAAGTGCACGAGGTCGATGCCCAGTACCGTAGCAATGGGAATCATCACGGGCATCACGATCAGCAGGCCGCCATGGACTCAATGAAGCAGCCCAGGATCAGCAGGAACACCACCACGATCAGCATGAAGAGGGCGCGGCTGTCGGTGAAGCTGAGAATACCCTTAGAGATGGTCAGGGGATCTTGGTAAAGGTCAGCGTCCAGCTGAGTAGGGAGGCGGCGGAGGTCATGAACATGACCTGTGCCGCGGCGATGGCGCTCTCCTTGATGATGCGGGGGATGTCCTTGAGCTTCAGCTCTTTGTAGATCATGCCCACCACGGTGGAGTACACCACGGCCACGATACCGGCCTCGGTAGGGGAGAAGTTGCCGGAGAACATACCCATCAGGATGATGGCCGGAGCGATGATGGCCAGCACGCCGTCCTTCCAGGCTGACACCCAAACGCTTCCAGGAAAACTTGGTGGCGGGAGGCGCTTTCTCGCCGCGCATGAACATGAACTTGCACGCGGCCATCAGCATCAGACCCACCAGGATGCCGGGAATGATACCTGCCTTGAACATATCGCTGACGTTGACGTTTGCCTCGGTAGCGTAAGTATCATGATGATGCTGGGCGGGATGATGGGGCCGATAACGCTGGAGGCTGCGGTGATGGCGGCGGCGAAGTCGCGTCAAAACCGTCGTCCTTCATGGCCTGCATCTCGATCTTACCCAAGCCGGCGGCGTCCGCCGCGGCGGAGCCGGAGATGCCTGCGAACACCATACTGGCCAGCACGTTCACGTAGGCCAGGCCGCCGCGTATCCAGCCCATCAGGGCAAGGCAGATGTCAAATATACGCTTTGTAATGCCGCCGGAGTTCATCAGGTTGCCGGCCAAAATGAAAAAAGGGCACCGCCAGCAGCGTGAAGCTTTGACGCCGCCGATGATGGTCTTGGGGACCATGACCATCTGCAGGTCGTTCATCAGCAGAGCCAGGATGGAGGGGATGCATACCGAGAAGAAGATGGGAAGCCCAGGAAGAGGCATACGACAAATACGCCTATGATGATCAGTGCCTGTGTTGCCATGTTATGCCGCCTCCTTTCTTTCCCTGTCTGTAGTTCACCACAGAGTCGTAGATTTTTCGATCATGCCGATGAGCATGGATGCTGCGCAGTAGATCATGGGGATAGAGTACGCCGCCCGGTTGATGCCCAGACTGTACGTCACGCCGGTGCTCTGGGATTGGGCGTACCGGCAACCATAGATGGTCAGGATCACCAGCACCGCGCACTCAAGAATGTGCCACAGCATCTCCCAGCACAGACGCACCGCGCCCTTTGCGCTTCAGGTACAGAAAGTCCACCCGCAGCAGGGTCTCCTTCTTTGTAGATGTACGCCGCGCCGAAGAACACGACCCAGCTTATGAGGATCAGCGACAGCTCCTGCACCCAGGGGAAGGACAGCTTGAGCAGATTGCGCTGAACGATCTCCACAAAATTGATGAGCACAATGATCGCCAGCAGTGATCCGGCCAAAATGCCCTCAAGACGGCTGAGTCCATCGGTAATTTTTTCAGAATAGTCATTGTTTTCTCCTGCATCTTGATAGGGACGCGCGGCCATGCATCCGAAAGGGTCTATGGCCGCGCGTGCCGGTTTATGCCATCGCCTTGATTTTCTCCACGATGCCCTTCTCGAAGTAACCGCTGACCTCCCACTCGGCGTATATCTTGGTCATCGCCTCACGGAAGGGGGTGAGATCCATGTCGTCGACCCAGGTCACACCGCCCTCTTTGATCATATAATCCAGGTCGGACTGCCAGTCGTTCTCCACGGTCTCGAGTACAGCGCGCCGGCGGCATAGGCACCATCGCGCAGGATCTGCTGGAGGTCCTCGGACAGGGAGTTGAACTTGTCGGAGTTCATGATCAGCGCGTAGCGCTGGGGGAAGAATCCGTCTTGGTCAGGTACTTGGCGACCTCATAGTAGGCGTTGGCCTTGATGGTGCTGGCGGGCATCTCAAAGCCCTGTACCATGCCCTGCTGCACGGCCATGTACAGTTCGCTCATGGACACGGTGACGGTGGCGGCGCCGAGCCTGCCAGGTCTTCTGGAAGGTCTCCACTTCAGGGGCAGCGCACCTTCATGCCCCTTGATGTCGTCAAAGGAATTGAAGGGGACGGTGGAGCACATCACGCGGTAGGGAGCCTGCTTGAAGCTCCACTTGTCGTCCAGGATCATGATGTTGTTCTCCAGCAGGGTATTGTAGCCGGCCTGCATGATGTCGGAGTTCAGGAAGTTCAGCAGGTGCTGGTCGCTCTCGAACAGAAAGTATACGGAGCAGTACTTCACGGCGGGCGCCCACTGCATCAGGGGATCGATACGGTGAGGGAAGATGTCCTGGGTGCCCATAATGACGTTTTCGATCTGGCCATTGGTGTCACCCAGCTGGTTGTTGTGATACACGTCGACCTTGATGCGGCCGCCGCTCTTTTTCCTCCACATACTCCTTGAAGTACTCCATCGCCACGCCATCGACGGAGTTGGCAGCGGAATACGTACCCACGGGAGATGGTCACCGCCTTGGTATCGGAGGTATCGGAGGTATCGGAGGTATCGGTGTCATTGTTTGCGGGGGTGTCGCTTCGTGCCGCAGCCGACCAGCAGAGCGGTGATCATGCACAGCGCAAGGATAAGGGACAACATTCTTTTCATCAGTGGTTCTCTCCTTTCAAATGTATATTGACTCTTTTCCTGAGCAATATCCTTTTTACATATGGGCGATGCCGTCGATCTCGATGGCGATGCCGTCAGCCAGCCGCGACACCTCCACGCAGCAGCGTGCGGGGTAGACGCCCCGAGGAAAGAAGCTTTTGTACACCTCGTTCATGGCCGCAAACTCATCCAGGCAGCGGAGGTAACTGTTCACCTTCAACGCGCTTCTCCAGGATGCTCCCGCCGCTTCAAATACGGCGGGAGATTTTTCCAGTGCCAGACGTGTCTGCACGTCGATAGGGGCGTCGCTGTATACCTTTCCGTCCGCGTCAATGGGGATCTGTCCGCTTGCGAACACAAGGGAGTCGTAGCACTTGAAATGCGAATACGGTCCCAGTGCAGGTGTGAGGCTCACGCATAATCTGTCCTCCTTATATCAGCAGTTCATTCTGCGGCGGTGTCGCCGCATCTGAGGATAGTATTACCTGTTTTTGTCTGTCTGTCAATTTGCGGCTATTTCCTGTTAATCTATTTTAGGAACACTTTGTCTATTGACAAGCAACTTTCTGTGTCGTATATTGGTGATAATACAGGTTTAAACTGCCTTTCATACCGAAAAATGTATTTGTTGATTTTACGCAACCTTCACGAACAGGGGGTAACGATCATGACCTATGCACAGCAGATCGGCGCACGGATAGCCTTTCTCCGCCGGCTCAAGGGTCTGACCTTGGCAGAGCTGGCCGAGCGCGTCAATAACACAAGAGCACAATCTCCAAGTACGAAAGCGGCCAGATTATTATTATTGAGAGCCTTGAAGGAAGCTAGCGGACGCCTTGGGCGTGGACGTGGCGCAGATCGTGGAGATGCCAAACACCACGGCTCACCTCAGCGCCTATCGGCCCGCACAATCCGTTCTGCCTTGCCTCCACATTCTATATGTACTACTTCGACGGGCGCAGTGCGCGCCTGGTGTCATCGGTCATCTGCCTGACCTCCCGCCATGACGGGGACAACCGCATAAACGCATCGCAGTACATGGATACGCCGGACCCGCAGAACTACCTGAACTGCCGCTATTTCTATTCCGGCTATATGTACCCATACGACCTGACCTCGTTTTTCATTTTTGAAAACCAGGCTATCCACATCGAAAGCTGTCGCTTATGGCAGTACACTCCTTCTCCGACAAGAACCGCTTCTGGGGCGCATTTATGGGGCTGTCGCCTCAGCCCTTCTGGCCCTATGATCGCAAAGGTCCTCATCGCCAACTCCATGGTCCCCAGGAGCAGCTGCGGCAGACGGACTTCAAGATTTCCAGGGATGAGTGGAAGGCCTTCCAGCGGTACAACTCCATGCTGCTCCTGCTGGAGAACAACTCCTGACGGACGGAGCACAGATAAAAAGTAACGCTGCCCATGTCCGGGTGGTAGTAAAACAGTAAAATCAAAAAATGGTGGAAGCCTTGTGTTTTCAAGGGGCGGCGTGACTTCGGTCACGCCGTTTCTTTTGTATCCTGAAAACCACTCGCTGGGCGAGTGGTTCAAAAAGGCTGCTGCCGATAAGGAAAAATAAAACTCCCTCTGCTATAGTAGAGATGCGGTCTGGCAACTGCAAACTACAAAAACAAAGGGAGGTCACTCAAGAATGAATGACGCAAACAGTTTAGCGCATACGAAGTGGAATTGCAAATACCACATCGTATTTGCAAGGTGGCGATTGTAGAAGCGGAGGTGTGTCCAGATCATATACATACGACCACCACCATGGAATATCAGATGGAGATGCTGCCCTTTGAATGCACGGAGGGCGTCATGGCGCTGTACCGTATGGTTCATGACATTTGTCTTGAGGATGGCTTTGACGTCTTCCCCTGAAGCACATCGGAGGCTCTTCCGACGCAGCCTATGCGGTGATCGCAGGCGTACCCTCCCTGTGCAGCTGTGGAATTCAGGGCGAGTGGAACCATACCACCAGAGAATATGCGATCCTTGAGGCGCTGTATACGCGCACAAAGCAGTGGGCGGATGTGGTGAACCATACCAAGTGATCCAATTTGAATGGAAGGCTCTGTAACCAGCAGCAGAGCCTACTCTTTGATTACAGCGTGGTTATTTTTGAGCCGCCATACAGCCTGACCCAAACCGTGACCCAAAAGCCGAAATGACGGGAGAGGAGTATGTACGGGTTGCTTGGATGCTTCTTGTGCTCAGCGATCAGCAGGTCAACGCCCTCCTGCGGGATGTTTGCCGTGGGCGGGATGTCGTAACGGAATTGTAACCCTTTTTTGATTTTCTGCTGTATAATGGTATCTCCGGCGAAGTACGCCGGCAGAAACGAAAAAAGGAGGGGGACATGATGAACGAAGAAAACGGGATGTCCTCTGTGCAGACAACGGTCGGCAGGCGCATCGCCCAGGAGGAGCAGACGGATCGCCCCGCCGGGAAAAAGACGGGGCTGATCATCGGCATCGTGGCCGGTGCGCTGGTGCTGGGCTACGCGGCGCTGTGCGTGGTGGCGCAGACGGTGTACGGCCACAGGGCGTTCCCCAACACCACGGTGCTGGGGCTGGACGTGTCCGGCATGAGCGCCCAGGAGGCGGAGCAGCTGTGGCAGGAAAAGGGCGCGGCAGCGCTGGAGAGCACCGCCATCGACCTGACGCGGCAGAGCTATATTTTGGGCGAGGTGACGCTGGCGGAGCTGGGCGCGGAGGTGAAGCCCTGTACGTCAGCCGGGCCGCCGGGTGTGATTCGGCGGGCGGCGGCGTGTTGGACGTGGCGCGGAGCGGCTGGGACTATCTTCACAGCCTGATAGGCGGCGTGTCCGCCGTGCCGCAGATAGATGTAAGCGGGGAAAAGCTGGAGAGCGCCTGCGAGACACTGGCCGACACGGTGGACTGCACCGTGGTGGACGGCGGCTACCGGCTGGAGGACGGCCAGGGGCTGTATATTACCAAGCCGCAAAACGGCGAACGGCTGGACAGCACCGCGCTGAAAACGGCGCTGAGCAGCATCTGGAGAGACGCGACCTGTCGGCCATCGAGTGTACGTACAAGGAGCAGCCCGCCGCGCCGCTGGACTTGCAGGCCATCCACGATGAGCTGGAGGGGCAGGTGGTCAGCGCCGTGTGCGACAAGGCCACCGGCAAGCCCACCCAGTCCCACGTGGGCGTGGCATTCGACGTGGAGAAGCGGTACAGGCCCAGCTGGACAGCGCCGCGCCGGGGACGGAGTTCCTGGCGGAGGCGGAGGTGGCGTTCCCTCCGTGACCACGGAGGAGCTGGAGACGGCCATGTTCCGGGACGTGCTGGGGACGAGCACCACCAAGTGCGCCGGGCCGTGGGGGCGGCATCAGAACATCCGGCTGGCGGCCAGGGCCATCAACGGCAGGATCTATAACCCCGGCGAAGTTTTGGTACAACGCCACCGTGGGTGAGCGGACGGAGAACGGGGCTACCAGCCCGCCGCGGCCTACTCCGGCGGCAAGACCGTCACGTCCATCGGCGGCGGCATCTGCCAGGTGTCGTCCACGCTGTATTACGCGGCGCTGCTGGGCGATCTGGAGATCGTGCTGCGGTACGCCCATATGTTTGACCCGGGCTATATGCCCGTTACCGGCTGCGACGCCACGGTGAGCTGGGGCGGGCCGGATTTCGCCTTCCCGCAACGACACGGACTATCCCATCAAGATCGTCACCAGCTACAACGATGACACCAACGAGCTGACTGTGACCATCATGGGTACGAGGTCAACGACAACTATGTGGAGATGACCAACGCCTTTTGTCCTATCCGGCTATGAGACGGTGTATCAGGAGGATGTCAGCGTTGCGCCCGGCGAGAGTGTGACGGAGCAGAGCGGCCACAACGGCTACGCGGTGCAGACGTACCGCAACGTGTATGCCGGGGACGGGACGCTGCTGCACAGCACCAGGAGGCGTACAGCGATTACGACCGCAGTGACAAGATCGTGCTGGTCGCGCCGGGGAGCTGCCGGGATAAGTACATAGGAGGAAGCAGGGCCGCCGGAGGGCGGCCCTGCTTTGTTTTGTGGTCATAAGGGGTGCGAGATCAGCGGCTCAGGAAGCTATACCAGCCCTCGCTGCTGCGCTGCTCGAACACATCCCAGCCGTCGGCCTTCAGCTTTTCCAGCACCTCCGCCGCCCGCTCGTCGATGATGCCGGAGCAGAGGAAGAGGCCGCCGGGCTTCAGGAAGGGACGGACGTGGGGGCTGAGGCCCATAATGACATCCGCCACGATGTTGGCCACCACGATATCGTAGCCGGCGCCCATCTCGCTGCGGAGCTGGGCATCGTGGAGCACATCTCCCCAGCGGACAGTATAGGTGTCGTGGTGATGTTGTTCAGGGCGGCGTTCTCATAGGCCACGTCCACGCACTTCTCGTCGATGTCGCAGGCGAAGGCGCTCTCCGCGCCCAGGCGCAAGGCGGCGATAGACAGGATGCCGCTGCCGCAGCCCAAGTCCAGGACCCTTTCACCGCCGTGAATGTGGGTGTCCAGCGCCTGCAGGCACAGCCGGGTGGTGGCGTGGCTGCCGGTGCCGAAGGTCAGGCCGGGGTTCAGCATGCAGCTTCACCCGCGTGGGGGTCGGCGGCCTCCTCCCACTCCGGCACGACCAGCAGGCGTTCACCGATCTCCATGGGCTTGTAAACTGCTTCCAGTTGTTCTCCCAGTCCGCGTCGGCCACATCGTCCATGGTCAGCAGCAGGGGCGCGTACTCGGGTGGTCCTTTTTCAGGCCGACATGGCCATACGCACGGCGGCCACGGTGCCGTAGGCGTCCTCGTTCCGTTCCAGGTAGAACGTGACGCGGCTGACACCCTGCTTCTCCGCCAGCAGCTCCTCATCCACATAATCCCAGTATTGGCGGTTGTGCTCCAGAAAGCTCTGAAAGTCCGCCTCATCGTCGATCATCATCCCGTGACGCCCTGCTGCTCCAGCAGCTCGCACACCGGGTCAAGACCGGCGTGGGAGGTGTCGATCTTCATTTCCAGCCATTCCATGGCGTGCCCTACACCGCCAACGGTTTTGACAGCGCGGCGGCGCAGGCGCTTTGTGTACGGCAAGCCGCCGAAGAAGAACAGACCCATGGTGTTCGGGCGTATTCGGTGTGGCTGCCGATGACCGGGCCGATGTAGTTGATATAGACCTCCTTGACACCGTAGCGGGCCTTCAGCTCCTCGGCCACGGCACGAGCCTCCACCTCGCAGTCGGCGTGGCAGATGAACATGACCTGCTCACTGGGCTCGATGCCCAGCTCCGCGATCTTGTCGATGAGGGCCTGCAGGCTGGCCTTGCGGCCGCGGACCTTGCTGATCGGGGATGAGCTTGCCCTCGTCGGAGGTGTGCATGACGGGCTTGATGGAGAGCATCGAGCCCAGGAAGGCGGTGGTGGCGCTGAGACGGCCGCCCATCTTCAGGTAGTTCAGGTCGTCCACGGTGAACCAGTGGTCGATGTGGAGCTTGTTGTCCTCCACCCACTGCACCAGCTCCTGAGCGGAGAGGCCCTCGGCGCTTCTTGCTGGACCGTCAGGTAGAGCAGCAGGCCCCTGGCCCAGAGAGGCGGACAGGGAGTCCACCACATAGATGTTGGCATCGGGGAACTCCTGGCTGCATATCGTTGGCGGCGATGGACGCGCTCTGGTAGGTGGTGGACAGGGCGCTGGAGAAGCTGATGCAGACGATGTCTTTTGCCGGCAGCCAGAATGGGGCGCATGGCATCCTGGAACTGGCCCACGTTGGCGGCGGAGGTGGTGGCCAGCTTACCGGATCGGATCTTGGTGTAGAAATCCTCGAAGCTGATGGCGCTGCCGTCCAGCAGGTTGGGGGTAGTCCGTGCCCGTCGATGTGGACGTCGCGCGAAGATGCGGTTCGTAATGTCCTCGCGGATGGAGGCACCCGTCAGCTCACCGATGGCGGCCATGGCTTCCTCGGCCTCCGTGAGCACAGCGTCGGGCGTCACGCCCAGCAGCATCGCCTCGCGCGCGGCGCGCAGTGACTCCAGCGCGCGGCCGATGGCCTCGGCGTGGCGAGCGTTCGTTAGGATCTCGCCGGCCGGCGCGTCCGGGGCGGGGAAGTGCTCCGCCACTGCCTGCTCGAGCGCTTCGAGCCCCGTGCGTTCTTTTGCCGAGAGCACGCACACGGTATCAAACGATGCTGCCAGCGCGTCCGGCTGCACGGCGGCGGGCAAGTCGGCCTTGTTGAGCACTGCGATGCGCACGGAGGCCTGCACGGCCGCGATGACCTGCCGGTCATCATCGTCGAGCGGCCGCGCCGCGTCAAACACCGCGATGGCGAGCGCCGCGTCCGCCGCTGCGTCCAGTGCCCGGTGCACGCCGATGGCCTCCACGGGGTCGGCCGTGTCGCGCAGCCCGGCGGTATCGGTCAGGCGCAGGAGCACGCCGCCGAGCGTGACGCGCGCGTCGATCGTGTCGCGGGTCGTGCCGGGTACGTCCGTCACGATGGCGCGCTCGTAGCCGAGCAGGGCGTTGAGCAGATGGCGTCCTTGTGGGAGAGATTCACGCGGCCCTTCTCGTCAATGTCGGTGACCTTGACCCACATCATGTCGCCGATCTTGCAGGCATCCTCCACCTTTTCGATGCGGTGGTCGGCCAGCTTGGAGATGTGCACCAGGCCGTCCTTGCCGGGGGCCAGCTCCACGAACGCGCCGAAGGTCATGAGACGCACCACGCGGCCATAGTACAGCTGACCCACCTCGGGTACAAACACGATGTCGTCAATGCACTTCTTGGCGTTTTCGCAGCTCTCGGCGTCGGGAGAGGCGATGTGGATGGTGCCGTCGTCGTCGATGTCGATCTTCGCGCCGGACTCGGCCACGATCTTCTGAATGACGCTGCCGCCCTTGCCGATGACATCACGGATGCGATCCGGATCGATGTGCATGGTCACCATCTTGGGGGCGTACTTGCTGACCTCAGGCCGGGGCTCGGCAATGCAGGGCAGCATGACCTGGTCCAAGATCTGGCACCGGGCATCATAGGTGATGTCCAGAGCGTTCCGAATGATCTCCATGGTCAGGCCGTCGTTCTTCAGATCCATCTGAATGGCGGTGATGCCCTTCTTCGTACCGGCCACCTTGAAGTCCATCTCGCCGTGGAAGTCCTCCACGCCCTGAATGTCGATGAAGGTGGTGAAGCTGCCGTCGTCGTCCTGGATCAGGCCGCAGGAAATGCCGGCCACAGGGGCCTTGATGGGCACGCCGGCGTCCATCAGCGCCAGCGTGCTGCCGCAGATAGAGCCCTGAGAGGTGGAACCGTTGGAGGACACTACCTCGGACCACGCGGATGGCGTAGGGGAACTCCTCCACGGGAGGAATGACGGGCAGCAGAGCACGCTCAGCCAGCGCGCCGTGGCCGATCTCGCGGCGTCCGGGGCTGCGGGCAGGCTTGGCCTCACCGACGGAGTAGCCGGGGAAGTTGTAGTGGTGCATGTAGCGCTTCTCGGTCTCTTCCCAGATGGTGTCCAGCTTCTGGTTGGCGGACAGAGTGTCCAGCGTGCAGACGGACAGCACCTGCGTCTGGCCGCGGGTGAACAGGCCGGAGCCGTGGACACGGGGCAGCACGCCCACCTCGGCGTCCAGAGGACGGATCTCGTTCTTCTGACGGCCATCCACGCGATGACCCTCCAGCAGCCACTTCTTCACGATCATCTTCTGGAACTTGTAGGTGATCTCCTCCAGGTACTGATCCATGTTGGGGTACTCTTCCAGGTACTTGTCGTGCCACTTCTCGATCATGGCGTTCCAGCGCTGCTCGCGGACGTTCTTGTCATCAGTGTCCATGGCGGCCTTGGCCTCGTCCATAAAGTCGGCGGTGATCTTGTTGAACAGCTCGTAGTTGAAGTCGGCGTGGGGGTACTCGAACTTGGGCTTGCCGATCTCCTGCACCATCTGATTGATGAGGGCGATCTGCTTCTGGTTCTCCTCATGGGCCTGCTTGATGGCCTCGAACATCACGGCGTTTGGGACCTCGTTGGCGCCGGCCTCGATCATGACGACCTTCTTGCCGGTGGAGACGACGGTCACGTCCAGGTCGGAGACCTTACGCTGCTCGCTATCGGGGTTGATCACCAGCTTGCCGTCCACCAGGCCCACCTTCAGGAGCGCCCACGGGGCCGTTCCAGGGGATGTCGGAGATGGCCAGAGCGGCGGAGGTGCCGATGAGGGCGGCGATCTCAGGAGAGCAGTCGTGGTCCACAGACATGACGGTGCACATGACGGACACATCGTTGCGGAAATCGTAGGGGAACAGGGGACGGATGGGGCGGTCGATGACGCGGCTGGTCAGGATGCCCTTCTCGCCGGGACGGCCCTCACGGCGGTTGAAGCTGCCGGGGATACGGCCCACAGCGTACAGCTTCTCCTCGAAGTCCACGCTGAGGGGGAAGAAGTCGATGCCGTCCCGGGGACGGGGCGCGCGGCGGTGACGCAGCAGAGGACGCGGGTGTCGCCGTAGCCCACCATGACGGCGGCGTTGGCAAGCTCAGCCAGCTTGCCCACCTCCAGCGTGAGGGGACGGCCGGCCAGATCCATGGTGTACTTGTGGTAGTTGGGGAATTGACGCTTGGTGATAATAGTAGACATGTGATAGCTCCTTTTCATTGAATTTTTCCGTGCCGGGTGACCCAAACCATTTAGCACTTGAAAACAGGCCGAAGGATTTTGCGCATTTTCGGCGCATTTTCAACTGCTAATGGTCAATTTGTACACGGCGCAGAATGTGAAAGAGGGGTGGTGCGAACGCACACCACCCCTGTTTTCCCTTACTTACGCAGACCCAGCTTGGCGATCAGGGCACGATAACGCTCGATGTCCTTCTTGGCCAGGTAGTCCAGCAGACGACGGCGCTTACCGATCATCATCTGCATACCGCGGCGGCTGTGGAAGTCATGAGGATGGACCTTCAGGTGCGCGGTCAGCTGGTTGATGCGCTCGGTGAGAATGGCCACCTGGACTTCGGGAGAGCCGGTGTCGGTCTCGTGGGTACGATTGGCCTCGATGATAGAGGTCTTCTGGTCTTTCAGCATCATAGTTGTGTTTCCACCTTTCTTGAAATACGCCCGCGGCCTGGGCAGAGGGAGAGATGGAACGCTCCGCAGGCTAAGGCAGGGGTCGGACGCGCTTAGCGCGTACTTTGAGATGATACCACAGAAAATCACCGTTGTAAAGTGGTTTTTGCGGCATTTCCGGGGATTTTTACGCCGTTACCTGAATGGCGGCCACGGGACAGCTGTCCGCCGCCTCCTGCACGCCGATCTTGTGTGCGTCGGGAATGGGATCGACCACCGCACCCGCGCCGGTTCACCGGCATCCAGGGCGAACACCTCCGGGCACAATCCCGCGCACAGTCCGCACTGGATGCACGCTTTCTCCAACACCATTGCCTGCATGGAACACACCTCCTTTTGATTGATGGAAGTATTTTCCCCGGTTTGCGGCAGGAGTATTCAGCTCTCCGCGATGTGCCGGGCGAAGGCCGCCGCCTGCGCCTCGATGCCCGGCAGCTTCACAAGGCTGCCGCGCTCATTGGCCGTTTCCAGCAGGGAGAACCGGCGCGGCGGAAGGTAGAAGGACTTGTTCATATTCAGGGCGGAGATCAGCTGGCGGGCCAGCAGGTCGCCGCCGGAGTAGCCGGAGACGATCAGCCCGAAGATCCGCTTGTCGTACATACGGGTCTGGCGGAACAGGGCCGTCAGGCGGTTGACGCAGGCGGTCAGGTTGGCAGCCAGGGCGTCGTTGTAGTTGGCGCAGAGCATGACCAGGGCGTCGCATTTCCGCATGGCGGGATAGACCTCGTCCACCATCGGACCGCCGTAGAAGCAGCCGCCCTGTTCGCCGAAGTGGAGACAGGCGGTATAGCTGCATCCGTTGCAGTCGGCCATCGTGCCGTTTCGGAGGCAGATCTCCTGCACGCCGAGGTCCGACGGCAGGCCGGCCTTCACCAGCTCCCACAGGGCCAGGGTGTTGGACGTGGCCCGCTGGGAGGCGTGGAGAGCCAGCACATGGCGGATGGGGACAGGCTTTTCCCAGTCCGTCCAGGCGGGAGAGCAGCTCCGCCACGGCCGCATGGAAGGCCGTGACCTCATCGGTACCGCCGATCTGGGCCTGGGTGCGGAAATTCCGCAGGGAACCGGTGGCCTCCACCAGCGGGCGGCCGAGGAAGCCGCAGCCCGCCTGGTTGGCGGCGAAGACCATGTCGCGGGCCACGTCCTTGGTGTAGAACTCGCCCACGCCGGTGACGATGCACCCGGCGGTGCAGCCCTCCAGCAGGTCGCTGCTGCGGCGCAGGCGGGAGAGCATACGGTAATAGGCCATATTGCAGCCGCCCTCGTCCAGCGCCACAGCAAAGAGCAAACGGCGGTCTGCCAGGTCCTCCAGGCCTTCGTCGGGGTCGCGGATATCGCTGCCGGGGGCAGCAGCGGCACCAGCAGGTCCCGCAGGGCGGGGCTGCGGTCATTTTCGGGGAGCAGAACGGTGAGCATGGTGTATCCCCTCCGTTATTCAATGGCGTTCAGCTTTGCCCGCGTCTCGTCCAGACGCTATTTGCAGCGCCGGGGGCAGCGTCAGCGGCTCCGTCTCGATGCCGGCGGGGGTCAGGCGATTGCGGCAGCCCATGAACACCCGGCCGTCGTACAGGGAGGAGTAATGCCACTGCCGGCGCAGCAGGGCCAGCAGCGTCAGCGCGCCGGAGCTGAGGGCCGGGGCGACATAAGGCTTGTAGCCCAGCTTACGCATCTCCAGGTTGGCGTGGGCCACCTTCTCCGTCAGCTCACGGGACAGAGCATCGTCGTAATGGGTCAGGGAGTTGGCCAGCACCAGATCCTCGCCGTGCGGGCCGAAGGCCCGGCCCTCCGTGAGATACGAGGCGAGGCGGGGGTCGCGGCGGGCGAAGTACAGGGCGCGGGCGTGCATAACGCCCAGGCCGAAGCCCCGGACCTGCGCAGGCCGGGGCAAGGCCGCTCTCCCGCATCGCGGCGCGGCGGCGACAGGGGATCCACCGGGTCGCTGACCATGCAGAACAGCCCGCGGGTTCTTCTCCCGGGCCATGCGCGCGTAGATGGCCGCCAGCTCCCGGTTCAGGCCGTACTGGGCCATGCGCACGTCCCCGGAGGTGACGGACGTGTCCGGCACCATGCGGGAGGCGCAGAACAGGAACACGTCCCCGTCAAAGAGCTGCTCCGGGGCGATGATGTCCACCGGCGGCAGAGCGGCAGCGTCCGGGGACTGGATCTGGTTCAGCTCGAATTCCCAGCGCTCCGATACGCCGGGGCGCACGTCACAGATGCCGATGGAGCGGATCACGTCGCCGCCCAGCAGCCGCAGCCCCATCAGCAGCGTGCTGCCCACGTCCCCCAGCGCCAGCAGGGTAACCCGGCATTTGTCCGGCAGGCACAGCCCGCAGCAGGTCGGATCGTAGTGTTCATAGTATCTCTACGTTTTTTCTGATATGGGGCGTGGTTGAAACGGGACGTCGTACCCCAAGGGCATTTGTTCCGCTGCGCTCCACTGCGGGACGCCGTCCCCCTACGAGCGGCTCGCCGTACCCATCCGTGAGGGCGGGACCCATGTGTCCCGCCGCACGATATGCATGTTTTCCTTCCGGCGGGGCACGCGGGCCCCGCCCTACAGGCCGTATCCGGGCGGACAGAGTCGTCCGCCCCGACGACGGCGTACCGTGTGTACGTCGAGGAGGTTTGACGATGGCAGGGCACAAAAGACGCGCTTTTACTTCGTGGGGCGCATGCGTTTCAGGAGCTCTATATCTCCCTCAAGATACGTGCTGGCGGCGCGGGAGAGATCGTAGGTCATGCAGCCGCCCTTGTCGGGGCAGAGGGGCAGGATGACCGCTTCACCGAGACGGCTGAGGGTGAGGTTGCGGGCGTAGAGGGAGCGGAATTCCGTTTCAAGGGCCAGGAGGATATCGCGGGCATTCTCAAGGCAGCAGAGGGAGAGCTCCCAGGCGGTCTTGTCGTCCATGCCGGCGTATTCGGGGGCGGCGTAGGGCAGGATGCGGTTGACGGCGGGCTGAAGGCCGCCGGGCAGGGGCCTCGCTGCGGCGGACGGTATCGCCGCCGATGAAGGGATAGAGGGTGGATTCCACGAAGCGAAGGCGCAGGTTGGGCAGGTAGTAGATGGCGTCCACACTGTAGCCCAGCTGCTCCATGAGGTCGCGCCCCATGCCGGTGAGGTAGCCCACCAGCACCTGATCCACGGGGGTGTTCGTCTGGCGAGCAAACAGCGGGGCCAGGCGGCGGATGCGCTTGCCGTCGTGGAGCATGTCGTCCACGAGAATGACGGGGCGGGCGAAGGCGTGGATGGTGCGGACCTGGTCGGGCAGCGGGCGAGTAGTCCGGGTAGGCCTCGATGGAGTAGGCACTGAGGTCCGGCTCGTAGACCTTGTCGGTACGCAGCGTCTTGGTGACGGTGTTGGGCACGGCCACGCCGCGGAGTATCTTGCCGTAGGGGACGCAGATGTCCGGGCCCAGGACGCGGGGGTTCGTGGGCTCCGCGGGGACGCCGTTGCGGCCGGTGATACGCTGGAGCAGCCGGTGGTAGATGACGCCGGCGGACAGGCTGAGCACCAGAGATCCGGGCTGCAGCTTTGTCAGCGCCGCCTGTAAGCGCCGGTGGGCGGCGGCAATGGCGGAAAGCACCCGGGGGGAGGGCTGAAGGGCGCTTTGATAGCCGTGTCCACGTTGCGGCTGAGGACGATGGGGCAGCGCATGTCCACGGCCAGAGCGTCGCCGCTGCTCCTCGATGTGGGCAGGAAGCCCTGCAGGAGCAGCAGCTGGCGGCCGTAGCCGGAGACGGCGCCCTCCAGGGGCGGTAGAGGCCATAGGTGTATTCACGGCTCAGAGCCAGGGTCAGCACCTCCGTGATGAGCAGCTGGCAGAGGTCGTTCTGCCGTTCGCCCCGGGGCACGAACAGCCCGCTGATGAGCAGGGTGCGGCCGCCGGCGTTCTGGCGGACCAGACCGGAGAGGGCCGGGTCGCCCAGGCGGGCGAAGAGGCGGGCGGAGTCCAGGCAGGCGTAGCTGGCCGCGCCCAGAATGGTGCCGTCGGTGTCCCGGCAGACCATCACATCGTCGCCGTGCCGCTCCAGCTGAGCGCGCAGGGCGGCGGCGGTGGGACGGAGCAGCATGGTGCGGAGGAATTTCTCCGCCGTCTCCGGCGAGGCGGGCAGGAAGCTCAGGTCCTCGGTGCGGAGAACGGGCTTGTCCTGCGGCTCGCGCAGGTACAGACCCGCGGCGATAGATGAACTCCTGCACCGCCGGATCGATGAGGTTGGAGATGTCGCGGTTGGCATCCACCGCCTCGCGGATGCGGGTGGAGCTGATCTCCTCCAGCTGGGGCGGGAGCGTCAGCTCCAGCACCTTGCCGGTGATGCAGCTGTAATCCGCCGGCTCGGCATCCGGCTCCGTGCGGCGGAAGACCACGTGGTCGAAGGTGTGGATGGAGTCGGGGGTGACGGGCTTTTTGTAGGACGAGGCGTGGAGCACCACGTCGCTGCCCACCACGATGGACACGCTGCGGCCCGGGAAGGCCTGGCGCAGCTCGCGCAGGTCCGGGTTGGCGATGTTCACCGGGAAGTCCTCCGGGAAGATGCTCACGTGGAACACGTCCGCCACGGACATGGCGGCGATGCGCCGCCGCAGGCGGTAGGGCTGTGTCTTTTTCGACCAGGAGAACTCGTCGATGGCCAGCAGCACCTCATAGCCCAGGTCGCGGATGGCCTTGACGATGCCCTTATGGGACAGGGTGAAGGGGTCGAACGTGCCGGGGAAGAAGGCCACGGGGCGGGGCGCGCCGAAGTCGAAGCCCCGGTGGAACAGCCGCTCCTCCGTGATGAAGCGGTAGAGCTTGCCCAGCATGGCGGCCCGGTAGTAGAAGGTCAAGCCCTCGCCGGGGAATTCGTCCTGGGCGGAGAGCAGCTTGCGCTGGGTGAGCATAAAGGCGCGGCGCTTCTCGTGACGTCCCAGCTCTCCGGAGCCGAAGACCCGCCGGCCCAACACGTACAGAGCCTCCTGCCGGGTGGCGTCGTCAATGCCGCACAGGCCGCGCATCAGCAGGCCCAGCAGCCGTTCACGGCGGCGGCGGTAGGCGTCGTCCGTCTCCGGGAAACGGGCGCGATAGACATCGTACGCCTCGTAGATGACGCCCACCGTATCCAGCACGGAGGCGGTAACGCGGCTGTCGGAGGAACTGAGGTTCACGCGAAGGTCAGCCAGCACCTCATTCAGCTCCGCCGGCGGCAGCCACAGGGCGAAGCGGCCCAGGTAGTCGGGGATATATTTGGTGAACTCCTGCTGGCCCAGCTCCAGACCGCGGCACAGCTCCACCGCCACCTCGTTGCGCTGATCCGCGGTCAGCCGGGGCGCCAGGGCCAGCAGGGCGTTGCCGGCGCTGTGGCGGACGGTGACGCGGTCGCTGACCTTGATGAGGTTGGACAGGTGGGTGGCGATATGGAGGGCGGGGCTTTTGCCGCTGCGGGCAAAGTCGGTGAGCAGGCGCAGGTTGCCCTGCTTGGTGATCCAGGGTGTGGCGGTCTTCAGGTTGTCCAGGAATATCTCGGAGACCACCTCATCCGGCAGCAGCAGCGGCTCGCCCGCCGGCCAGCACGTCCTCGCGGAGATAGCGCAGCGTGGCGCTGTCGTGCAGTCCACGGCGGCGATGGCCTCCAGCGCCCGGGCCCCGTCGGGGTACAGCCGGTGCAGGCGGTCCAGCAGCAGCACGGCGGCCATGCGGATGGTCAGGTCCTTACGCAGGGACAGGGCGGCGGCAAAGGCCGTCATCTGCCGGGCGCGGCTGACCGTATACGCCGTATCCGGCAGAGCGGCGGCGGTATCCAGCAGCTGGAAGGCGGTGTAGTCGTCCAAGATCCTCCGGCCTGCGGTAGTAGGCGAACACCGGGGCCAGGAAGCGCTCCTCCCGGCCGGGGCAGTGGCTCAGCAGGGAGCCGACGGCGAATTTCAGGGTATAGCCGATCCAGCGGCGGTGCTGGGGCATGAGCTTATGGTCGGGATACAGTATCTTATCCAGATAGAGCCTCCACTGGTCCAGGTCGGTGATGGACCGGGGGTCCGGGCGGATGCCGTGGGGGCGCTCCTTGGCATACCCGGCATGGAAGCCGGCGATCAGCTCGCCCAGCAGCGCCGCCGCCTGGCGGCGGATATCGCCCTCCCGGTGCATCAGCAGCTCATAGAGAAACGTCAGGGTCTGCACCTTTTGAGGGATGTGGAGGTAGAGGGAGTAGCTCTCCATTACCGCTGAGGTAGGCGCGCAGACGCCCCAGTTCGTCTCGCCCCGGGCCAGCTCCAGCAGCCGGGCGAAGCTCCGCTGGCCGGTGAGGCGGGCCATCAGCTCTATGTTGTGGCACACGCAGCGCAGCGTCAGAGCGCGGAGCGCCTCGTCATCGGTCATGAGGGAGGTGTGCTTCTCCGGCAGGGGGTCGTATCGCCGCCTGGCAGCGTGACATCCACGCCGCGCTGATCATGTAGCGCTCGAAGTCCTCAAGCGGGCGTACACACGTGTGTAGCGCTTTTTCTTCTCGCCGTCCACATCGTCCAGCTTGGCAAGGATCACCTGGAAGGCCTCCGCCAGAGACGAGATGCGGGTGATCTCCCGGCCCTGGCCGCCGTGCATCTGCTTGACCCGGAAGTCGGCGTAGATCAGCAGCAGCGCCTCGGCGGAGAGGTAGTCGGGCTCCAGGTCCCAGACGGAGTGGTTGGCGGCCACGTGGCCGATATCGGTCATCCTCCGGCGGCGGAACCACTGGTCGGTGTAGAAATAGTGCAGGTACGGCACGCGCTCGCCGGGGCGGCAGCCGAACTTGCCCAGATCGTGTCCTGCGGCAGCGCCGGAGACCAGGGCCACGTCCACGGGCACGCCGCCCCGGTTTCCGCAGGGCGCGGGCGGCGGTGACGGCGATGTGGTGGACGCCGGCAATATGCTCCAGCGTGCGGTAGGGCGTGACCTCCAGCCCCAGCCGCATCAGCTCATAGACGTACTCCCGCTTCCACTGGCGCAGGAATTTCGTATAGGACGGGGCGCAGGCGCTGTCGGCCAGCTCCTGCTCCGTGAGGAAATCGAACGTCCACGCCGGGTCGTGGGGCAGCAGCTCCCGCCTCGGCGGCAAACAGCACCTGCAAGACCGACAGAAAGAACACAGCACCGGGGGCGAAGGGCTCCCGCACCGGTCTTTTCCGGGTACAAAAGCCGCCGGGCGTAGTCGTAGGCATAGCTCAGCCAGCCCTCCTGCGGCGCGCCGCCGCACAGGGCGTCCAGCTCCTCCCGGCACAGCGCCAGCACATCGGCGCAGCGCAGCCGCGCCCCGTTGAACAGCGGGGCAAAGCGCTGCATATAGCCCTCCGTCTCGATGCGGCGGAGCAGCTCGTCGTGACCGGCGAAGCCAGTCGGCGGCGCTGCGGTCGGCCAACGCCGCCGCAGGGCCAGGTCCATCTGGCGGATACGTTTCTTATTCATAGGCAAAAACCTCCGGCGGTGGGGAATCATTTATACTAATAATAGGTCAAAGCGCCGTGCCGTGTCAATATTTGCGCCCCCACGGTCACCATTTTTAGCGCCGGATTGTCGCTAAACCTTATACAGCTCTTAATCGTTCGTTCACAGTTTGTTCACGAATGACCGCCGCCGGTCATGGTATGATGAAAACAAAGTGCGGAACCATTACCGCTTCCCTCCCGTCTATAAGGGTAGGAAAATTTCCCCCACGGGCCCGTGGGAGAAAAAGGCAAAAAGGAGAAACGATCATGAAAAAAGCGGCTTTTGTACTGGCGCTGGTGATGCTGATGACCTGCATGCCCGGGTGCAGCCAGGCGGAGGGAGAGGCCTCGGTCCAGTCGGTATCCATGATCTGCGGACTGGGCTCGGTGGGCCTGGCCGACCGCTTCGCCGGCATCGTCAGCCCTCTGGGCGAGACGAAGATCAAAAAGGACGATTCCATGGCCGTGGTCCGACATCCGGGCGAAGGTGGGCGACACGGTGAGGAGGGCGACGTGCTGTTTACCTACGATCTCAGCGAGGCTCGGAGCAATCTGGAGAAGGCCCAGCTGGAGCTGGAGCAGCTGAACGCCACGCTGGAGGACCAGAAGGCGGAGGTGGAGCGTATACAGAAGCTGATGGACGAGACGATGACGACGCCACCAAGCGGCAGTACTCTCTCGACCTGCGGACAGCCAAGGTCAACGTGCTGACCACCCAGGGCAACATCGCCACCAAGAAGAAGGACATCGAAAAGCTGAAGACCAGCACCAAGAACGCCGCCGTCACCTCCCCGGTGAACGGCGAGGTGCAGTCCATCAACGCCGACGGCGGCACCGACAACACCGGCAACGCCCTGCCGTTCATGACCATCGTGGAGACGGGCGGCTTCCGCATCAAGGGCTACGTGAATGAAAACAACGCCAGCGTTCTGACCGAGGGCACGGAGGTTGTGATCCGTTCCCGGGTCAGCGACCAGACGTGGAAGGGCAGCATCAGCTCCATCGACTGGAACAACGCCCAGCAGAGCCGCAGCGACTACGGCGACAGCGACACGGCCATGTCCAGCAAGTACCCCTTCTATGTGACGCTGGAGGGCGGGCGATGGGCCTGCTGCTGGGCCAGCATGTCTACATCGAGCCGGACTACGGTCAGGAGGACGAGCAGGACGCCAGTGCCATCAATCTGCCCAGCTACTTCATCAGCGACCCGGACGGCAAGCCCTGGGTGTGGGCGCAGAGCAGCAAGGGCAAGCTGGAAAAGCGTGACCTGAAGCTGGGCGAGTACAACACCGACACGGATACATATCCCGTGACGGACGGCCTGACGGCGGAGGACTACATCGCCTATCCCGACGAGAGCCTGAAGGCCGGTATGACCTGCGTGACCTATGACGACGCCACCTTTGATCCCAGCGCCAGCGGCGGCGGCGAGGGAGGGCGGCGGTGAAAAAATCGACGAAAACGTGCCCATGGACGGCATGGACGGCGGCGATATGCCCGCTGAGAACGACACCGTCACGGACGACGGCGGCTCTGTCACCAACAGCACCGTGACCGTGCTGCCCGACGGACGGCGGGGCCACCGTCGCCGGTGATCACACCGCCGAGGGAGGGCTGAGCATGATTTTGGAAATGCGCGATATATGCAAGGACTACCCCATGGGAAAGTCCGTGGCACACATTCTGAAAAACGTGAACCTTGACGTGGAGGAGGGGGAATACCTGGCTATCATGGGGCCCTCCGGCAGCGGCAAGACCACACTGATGAACCTGATCGGGTGTCTGGACGTGCCCACCAGCGGCAGCTATCTGCTGGGCGGGCGGGACATCACCCAGTGTACCAACAAGCAGCTGGCGGAGGTGCGGAACAAGGAGCTGGGCTTCGTGTTCCAGTCCTTCAACCTGCTGCCCAAGCTGACGGCGGTGGACAATGTGGCGCTGCCCCTGCTGTACGGCGGGGTGAAGAAGGCGGAGCGGCTGGAGCGCGCCCGTGCGGCGCTGGAGACGGTGGGGCTTTCCGACCGGGTGGAGCACCGGCCGGACCAGTTGTCCGGCGGCCAGTGCCAGCGGGTGGCCATCGCACGGGCCATCGTGGGCGAGCCCAAGCTGCTGCTTGCCGACGAGCCTACCGGCGCGCTGGACAGCGCCAGCGGCGCAGAGGTTATGGAGCTATTTCGGCAGCTGCATGAGAGCGGCTCCACCATCATCATGATCACCCACGACCATTCCATCGCCAACCACGCCGCCAAGGTCATGACCATACGGGACGGCGTACTGTCGGGAGGTGACGACTATGAGTGAGAAGCTGACGCTGCGGGAAAAGCTGCATATCGGCGAAAAGCGCCCCGACGGTGAGAAGCCGCGCATGAGCAAGAAGCTGAAAAAGGCCATTATCGCCGCCGCCTGCGTGGTGGGCGTGTGCGGCGCGGTGTGGGGCGGACTGACCATCGCCCGGAACGCCCAGCGGAGCGACGTGAACGTGTACGCCGTCAACGAGTGCGCCATGACCGACTACTGGGGGGACACCTCCAACACCAGCGGCATGGTGACCACGGACAAGATACAGAAGGTGTTCCTCTCCTCCAGCCAGACCGTCAACAAGGTCTGGGTGGCCGAGGGCGACTCCGTGCGCAAGGGCGACAAGCTCATCAGCTACGACTCCACGCTGACCCAGGCCTCCGTGGAGCAGGCGAAGATCGACTACGACCGGCAGGACGGAGAACCTGACCACCGCCAAAAACGAGCTGGAGTACCTGAAAAAGGCCAAGAACAAGGAGTGCACGCTGGAAAGGAAAAGGCCAGCCTGGAGGCGGAGCTGGAGACCGAGATCGGCAAGATCGACCAAGGATACCGGCTACGATCCAAAGTCGCCCGTTGTGCCGGGCCGCATCGCTGTGACCGACAGCACCGTCAACGATGAAACGCACCCCATGTACTACCAGCTCCTGCAAGCTGACACCTTGCTCAGTGAAGCAACTGGGCTATCCTGCACGGCGACGTGTACCCAGCCGGGTCTGGGACGCAATATGCCGGAGAAGCCCGCTGAAGAATTGGGAAAGTCCCTCGGGAAAACGCACCTACGTTGTGCTGGTAACGCGGGATAAAACCTTCACGCCGGATGATAGGCGGGTTGCCCGAAAGTCAGACCACCTATCAACGGAAACCTACGTCCCCGCCGTTGTGGACGAAAACGGCACGAAGTTACCCCTGCCGCCCTGGGACCATCAGCTTCCAGCCCTATGATCTGCCGGAATACGTTGACCCCGGTCGGACGTATGACACGAGAACTACAAGCGCAGCAGAAGGAAGCTCAATATTATCAACATGTATCTGGAGAGCTCCATGGAGCAGAAGGATCTGGCCAAGGCCATCGTGGACAAGGCGCAGGAGGTAAAGGAGCAGGAGGTCAACCTGAAGGTGGCGAAGCTGAAGCTGGACAAGAAGCTGGCGGAGCTGGGCGACGGCAACGTGTACGCAGAGTTCGACGGCACGGTGAAGGCCGTACGGGACCCGGACGAGGCCTATAACAACAGCGAGGCCGTGGTGGAGCTGTCCGGCGGCGGCGGATATTACGTCACCGGCACCCTCAGCGAGATGGATCTGGGCAGCGTGCAGGTGGGCGACAGCGTATCCATCAGCAGCTGGATGACCGGAGCGGCCTGCGAGGGCACCATCGTGTCCATCGACGACTACCCCACCAGCAACGGCAACAACTGGGGCGACGGCAACAGTAACGTGTCCTACTACCCCTTCAAGGTGTTTGTCACCGAGGACGCGAATTTGCAGCCCAATGACTATGTGGATATACAGTACCAGAAGGACACCGGCACGCAGGAGCAGGGCAGCAGCCTGTATCTGCAAAGCTGGTTCATCCGCACCGACAACGGCAAGAGCTACGTCATGGCGCGGAACGAGGACGGCAGGCTGGAGCAGCGCTGGGTGCAGACCGGCCGGGATCTGTGGGGCAGCTACACCCAGATACGGGGCGGGCTGACCGTAGACGACTACGTGGCGTTCCCCTACGGGCGCGACGTGGTGGAGGGCGCCCGGACGGTGGAGGCCGCCGCCGATGAGCTGTACAACGACGGTCTGTAAAGGAGGCGGGATATCATGTTGGAAAATATCAATCTCGCCTTTCAGGGCGTTTGGAGCCACAAGCTGCGGTCGTTTCTGACCATGCTGGGCATTATTATCGGTATCGCCGCGATCATCACCATCGTGTCCACCATTCAGGGCACCAACGAGCAGATCAAGCAGAACCTGATCGGCGCGGGCAACAACGTGGTGCGGGTGACCATCAAGGCGGCGGACAGCCAAAACTATTTCGACCTGAACTACTCGGCGCTGCCGGAGGGTATCGACCCAGTGACCCGGGAGATGCGGGATGAGATGGAGAAGCTGGGCAGCGTGTCGCTGGTGAGTATGTACTACGTCCGGGATTGGTGCGACAACGTGTACGTGGGCAATACGGCGTTCAGCGGTTCGCTGTACGGCGTGGACGACCACTATCTGACGGCCGTGGACTACGCGGTGAACTACGGCCGCACCTTTACAGCCGCGGACTTTACCCAGCGGCGCTGCGTGGCGCTGATCGACGCAAGTCGGCAAAGTCGCTGTTCCAGGGCGAGAACCCCATCGGCGGCACCATCGAGATCAACGGGATGCCGTTCACCGTGGTGGGTGTGGTCTCCTCCCGGTCCAGCAGTGGACCGGTGATCAACAGCTTCCAGGACTACCAGATGTACGCCGGCAGCACAGCGGGGACCATTTTCATCCCGGACGTGTGCTGGTCGGTGCCCTATCGGTATGATGAGCCCCAGTACGCGGCGGTGCGGGCCACCAGCACCAACGACATGACCGCCGCCGGCGACAATGTGGCCAAGTACCTGAACGAGAACGCCATCCGGACCACGAAGTACAAGTACGAGTCCAAGGACCTTCTGCAGCAGGCCAGCGATCTGCAGAGCCTGTCGGAGAGCACCAACAAGCAGTTGATCTGGATCGCGGCTATCTCGCTGGTGGTGGGCGGCATCGGCGTGATGAACATCATGCTGGTGTCCGTCACCGAGCGCACCCGCGAGATCGGATTGAAGATCGCCATCGGCGCCCAGCAGAGCCGTATCCGCTGGCAGTTCCTGACGGAGGCGGCGGTGCTGACCAGCATGGGCGGCATTCTGGGCGTGGCCACGGGCATCGGCCTTGCGGAGATGATGTCCCCATCATGGGGACACCGGTGGCCATCAGCGTACCGGCGTGCATCATCGCCGTGGCCTTCTCCATGATCATCGGTGTGGTGTTCGGCCTGGTGCCGGCCATGAAGGCATCGAAGCTGAACCCCATCGAGGCTCTCCGCCGGGAGTAAGAAACCGCATATACGCAAAAATACGCAAAAAGAAGCACCCGCGGGTGCTTCTTTTTTTGCGTATATGCACTTACTGCGGCAGCTCGCCGGGGGCGACCAGGATGATCTTGTCGGCCCGGTCATAGTCGCTGTACGCCTCCTTGGTGCTGCGGAGGAGCGTGCCGTCGCCGGCGTAGACGTTGCGGTAGGTCTGGACGGCGTAGCCGTTGTGGCCGTACTGCTCCACCTCGGTGGTGCCGGGGGCGATGCGCTCGGACTCCTGATAGACCGTTTTCCGCTCGGAGTAGGACAGGAACTGGTTGGTCATCTCCACATAGTGGTCGTCGGTCTTGGTGCCCAGCAGGGTGATGGTCAGCTGGTTCGTCTCGTCGTTGTAGCTGGTGGTGATCTTGATGGGGTAGTTGGTGCTGTTGCGGAAGGCAAAGTCCGGGCCGCCCCAGCTGACCGTGGCGTCACAGCCCGTGACGGGCATATAGCCGGGGTCGAACATATGGGCGTAGCGCAGGACGATCTTCAGGTCCGCCATGAGGGCGGCGTAGTACAGCGTGGAGGATACCTGGCAGATACCGCCGCCGATGGAGGTAACGGTCTTGCCGCCGGAGTAGGCGGCGGCGGGCTGGAAGCCCCGGGCCTCGGTGCGCTGGCCCACAGTGGCGTTGTACCAGAACTCCTCGCCGGGGTTATAGATACGGCCGTTGATGGCGGCGGAGGCCAGCTTGATGTTCTGGCGGCGGCCCCAGGGGCCGGCGCAGGTGGTGGTGCAGGTGCCGATCACGTCCCGGAACATGGCCTGCTCCAACTCCTCGGTGGCGGCGGGCGGGAACTGCACCTGGGCGTCGGCCAGGAATTCCTCGCCCGGCTGGGCGGCGTCCAGTTGCTTTTGCACCGTCTCCACATCGAACTGTACGCCCACGCGGGACTGGGTGGGCTTGCCGGTGGATTTGTCGCAGATGGCGGCGGCCATGGTGCCGGCGATCTCGTCGTGGAGCGCCTGCACGTCCAGCGGCTTGGCGGTATGGGGCGCGAAAACGCACTCCACCTGCCGCGCCGCAACGGACAGATCGCGGTTGCCAAGCCGCTTGATCAGTTCGGTGCGCAGCGCCGCCGCGTCCAGCTTCTCGCCGTCCTGCGGCTTGGTGATGTACAGCCCCTCGCCCTCCGCCAGTCGGTAACCGCCGTCCACCACGGTGCAGCCCACGGTGTCGGCTATGCTGTCACATTGGGCGGTGAGGGTTGTCTCATCCATGTCCAGCTGGGGTGTTACATCCACGCCCTTGCACCAGCTTTCGATGAACCGCCAGCCGCCCCGCAGAAACGACGTCACCTGGCCGCCCCAGCCGCGCGCCTGTATGTCGCACCCGGCGGCCTGAGAGACGTAAAGGGGCAGGACGGTCACGCCCAGCTGGGACAGGGACACGCTGCCGATCTCCTGCCCGTCACGGGTCAGGCTGAAGGTCATGCCGTCCAGCAGGGCGTCCCCCTGCTCCGTCCACAGCTTCTCCACCTGCTGGGTGGACATGCGGGACACGTCCATGCCCAGCACCGACGTGCCGGGGAAGGCCACATGGGAATACAGCGCGCCGGCGGCCACACAGCAGCCCGCGTAGGCCAGCACCAGCACCGCCGCGAGGATACCCACGATCAGTCCGGCCTTTTTCCGCCGGACAGGTGCTTTTTTTCCGGTTTTTCCGGCTCTGCCAGCCGTCTGCCGGTCTTTTCCGGCGCGGCGGGCGCTTCCGTTGTAACAGAGGACACATTGGTTTCTTCGCTCATGCTGTCCCCCCTCCTTTGCATCGTAGTTTCTGTATTGTACCACGGTTTCCGGAGGAATGGGTTACAAATCCGTTACGAGCGCTTACCCGGCAGCGGGACGGCGGGTCTTGGGGATGCGCACGGTCAGGCATATCTCACTGTCGGTGTCCTGCCGCGCCACCTGCGCCCCCACGCCCGCGCCCTGCATCAGCCGGATGCCCCGCTCCACGCTGTTGAGGAACAGGCGCACGTCCTGATGATATACGCGCTGCGGCGGCGGGTCGGCGTGGTCTGGTTCTCCGCCGCCAGCCGGTCTATGTACGCCTCCGCCGCCGCCACGTTCATGCCCGTTTTACCGATGTGCTCCACGGCGCGGAGCCGCTGCTCCCCGTCGCACAGCCGCAGCAGCGCACGGGCGTGGCGCTCCGTCAGGCCATAGCGGTGCAGCGCGTCCACCACCGGCTCCTCCAGCCGCAGCAGCCGCAGCTTGTTGGCCACGGCGGACTGGCTGCGGCCCAGCTTTTCCGCCGCCTGCTGCTGACTGAGCCCGTAGCGGCGGAGCAGGCGGGCGATGGCGGCCGCCTCCTCCATGTAGTCCAGGTCCCGGCGCTGGAGGTTCTCGATCAGGGCCAGCAGGGCGGCGTCCTCCTCATCCACCCGGGCCAGCAGACAGGGCACCTGCCGCAGCCCGGCGATCCGCGCCGCCCGCCAGCGGCGCTCCCCCGCCACCAGCTCGTAGACTGCGCCCTGCTGCCGGACGGTGAGCGGCTGCAGAATGCCGTAGGCGGCGATGCTGGCCGCCAGCTCCTGCAAACTCTCCGGGTCGAACCGGCGGCGGGGCTGCTGGGGATTGGGTCGTATGTCGTTGATGGGCACATAGCGCACGCGGCTGGATAAAAACTCGCTCTTCTGTTCCTTTTTCACGGGACTCCCCCCTCCTTTTGTCCCCATTTTACGCCATGACCGGCGCGAAAGAGGGCGAAAAGCGGCGGGAAAAAAAAAGAGGGACGGCGCTGCCGTCCCGCCAGCTTGTCAAAAAGTCCGTTCGGACTTTTTTTGACAAGCTGGCAGCAAAATCGCAAAATAAAAAACAGTATTTTATTTTGCGATTTTGGTCGCTGTGGCGGGTGATTGAACGCGAAAGGGAACCCTGACGGTTCCCTTTCACTATCCTTCCCTCCGATATGCGTGACCGTGCAGGTTCTTTGACAGTCTGACGGGACGGCCTTCGCCGTCCCGCATTTTATCATTCCCGGTCCGTAGGGGCGGACGCCTCTGTCCGCCCCCTTGACAAACCGAACCGGATGGGTATAATAGTAAACAGAAGGGGACGCTGCGACAAGCGGTCAGCCCCTCACAAGCTATAGGATTCTTTTGAGCTTTTCAGCTCACAAAAACCGTCACTTGGCCGAGTGGCGGTTTTTGCTTTTCAGTCGTTGGACTCGTATCGAGATCGAATGACCCAGAATATGAATCGTAAACACGAAAAACATGTATGTCACCCCCTTACGGGGCTGTGACTAACCGCCTGCCGTTTATTGCAGCGTCCTTGAGACGAGTATACACCGCAGGCGGTTTTTTGTCAAATTTCGGCAAAACGCAGGGGACGCCGTCCCCTACGGTCGTTATGCGGCAAGTCCGCCTGTCTTGGCGTAGGGGGCGATGCCCACATCGCCCCGCCGGGAAAAGCCGTATTTTGCGGCGGGACACATGGGTCCCGCCCTACAAAGAATCACGGTAGACCGAACGTAAAGAGACACATCCCGCTCACCGCTTCCTCCGGATGTCCTCCCCGAAGAAGGGCAAAATCTCGTATCCGCCCTCGATGCGGGAGAGAATAGCCGCGCCGTAGCGCTGCCCCAGCTCCTCCGGCGCCAGATTGGTGCTGATAATGGTGGAGCGCCCGGCGATCATCCGGCCGTTCACCAGCTGGTACAGCGCGCTCTGGACGAAGGAGGTGGTCATCTCCGTGCCCAGATCGTCTAGGATCAGCAGGTCGCAGCTCTCACAGCGGCGCACCTCCGCCGCCGTCTCCTCGTCGGGGCGGAACTTGTCGTTTTTCCAGCTTGGCGAAGATGCTGATGGCCGTGTCGTACACCACGGAGAAGCCGCTCTCGCTGACCACCCGTGCGATGCAGGCGGAGAGGAACGTCTTGCCCAACCCCGTGCCGCCGGACAGCAGCAGGCCGCCGCCGCCCCGGGAGAACTGGCAGGCGAAGTCCCGGCACACGTCAAAATTGCGCTCCATATTGGCCCGGGGCGAGATGCCGTAGCCCTCCCACTCCGCGCTGTCGTACAGGTCGAAGCGGAACGTCTCGAACCGCGCCTCGCCCAGCGGCAGGAGCCGGGAGAGCTCCTCCAGCTGCTCCCGTGCGTAATACTGCCGCCGGCAGCGGCACACGCCCTTTTTTGTCATAGCCGGTGTCGCCGCAGAGGGGAGCAGGCAGGCTTGTCCTCCAGGTAGTCGGCGGATAGCCCAGCTCCGTCAGCAGCTGCGCCCGCTCCTGCTGCAACGCCAGATTCTCGTCCCGCAGGGCGCGGATGGCCGGCAGGGGATCCCCCCCTTTTTGGCGGCGGCGGCCACGATACGGCTCATGGTGGCCCCGCAGGGTGCGCTCGATCTCCTCCAGCCGGGGCTGGCGGGCGTACAGCATCCGGCGGCGCTGCTCCATTTCCGCCGCCCGGCGCTGCCTGGCCTGATCGAAGCGAGCCAGCGCCCGCTGCATGATGAACCGTCGTATGACATACTCTCACCTCTTGATATAGCGGCGCATCCAGGCGTCCTTGTCCCCGGCGGGGGCGGCGGGCTTGGCGGGAGACGTTCTCCCTCCCTGCTCGCCCTGCTCCACCTGATGAACGGTGTGCCAGCCGGCGTCGTGCCAGCGGCGCAGGATGCCGTTAAGATAGCGCCAGTTCAGGTCCTTCTTGTAGAACACCGTGCGCTCATAGGCCAGAGCCACCGTCTCCGGTGGGAAGCCCATGTCCATCCACTGGGTGATGTAGCGCCGCTCCGCGTCCACCATCTGGCGCTGGGGCAGGTGCAGCGCGCGCATGTAGGCGGCGGACTTCTCCTCCCGCTGCGCCCACTTTTTCAGGTACGCGGCGGCGGCGGTCTGGTCGAAGATGCCCAGCTGCGCCCAGTGATAGCCCTCCTTCTCGATCTGCCGCAGAGTGGGCCGCCGCCCCTCTCCCCACTGGCGGCGCGCCCGCTCCACGCAGTGGCACACCAGCAGATAGATCACGTCCGCGGGCATGCCGATCTGGTCGTACAGCCCCGCCAGAATTTGCAGGTCGGCGGTGCGGAGCTTCTTGCCCAGCTGCTGCTCCGTCTGGGGGATCAGCAGGCGGAAGCCCTCGTTGTCCGTCAGCAGCCCGGCGATGTCCTGGGAGGTGTACACCGGGCGTTCGTCCGCCGGGGCGGGCGGCGCGCCCGCCGCTGGGCGGGGCAGGATGCCCATCTGCTGCAGCACCCGCTCCGCCGCGTCGATGCGCAGGCGGCTGATGGGCAGCGCCCGCTCCAGCTCCTCCGGGGTCACGCCCCGGCCGAAGCGGCGCAGCGCCAGATACAGGAGCGCCGCGTCGCCCTGTCCGCTTTGCAGCAGCTTGTCCGCGGCGGCGGTGCTCAGCGTCAGCTGCTCCTTGCCGCTGCGCAGGATATAGCCCTCCATGGCGCTCCCTCCCTTCTCATAGTGACCCCTATTCTACACGAAAACCGCCGCAACGTAAAGCGGGGCGGGACAACTTTTTACAAATTTCCGCTTTTCGGCAAAATACCCTTTCCTCCGCCGGATTTTATGCTATAATGGATTCTGTATCGGTATATACAACTCTCTAATACGTTTCTATTTAACATACAAGGAGGAGCTTGCTATGGCGAACCGGGTAACGATGTCTATCTGCGGCACGGAGTATATCCTCGTAGCGGAGGAGGACGCCGCCTACATGGAGAAGATCGGCAACATGGTGGATGCGGAGATGCAGAAGCTGATGGACAGCGCCCACATGAGCCGTGACGCGGCGGCGGTGCTGGCGGCGGTCAATCTGGCGGACCAGCTCACCAAGGCGCAGGAGGGCGCGGAAAATCTGCGCCGGCAGGTAAAGACCTATCTGGACGAGGCCAGCCGCGCTAAGAACGAGGCGGCGGAGCTGCGCCGGAAGCTGCAGAACGCCCAGAACCAGAACAACCGCCGGTGATGATGGAGCTGCTGTCCCCCGCCGGCGGGTATGAGGCGCTGGTGGCCGCCGTACAGAGCGGCGCGGACGCGGTGTATATGGGCTTTGGCGCGTTCAACGCGCGGCGGAGCGCCCGAAAAACTTTACCGACGAGGAATTCGCGTCGGCGGTGCGGTATTGCCATCTGCGGGGCGTGCGGGTGTTCCTGACGCTGAACACCCTGCTGACCGACCGGGAGCTGCCCGCGGCGGCGGACGCGCTGCGCCGCGCCAGCGCCATGGGCGTGGACGCGGTGCTGGTGCAGGACTGGGGCCTGCTGACCCTGGCAAAGGCGATCGTGCCGGACCTGCCTCTTCACGCCAGCACGCAGATGAGCCTGTTCACGCTGGGCGGCGCCAACGAAGCGGCGGCGCTGGGCATGGAGCGGGTGGTGCTGGCGCGGGAGCTGAACCGGGACGAGGTGCGGGAGATATGCGCGGGCTGCAAAGCGGAGGTGGAGATCTTCGGCCACGGCGCGCTGTGCATGTGCTACTCCGGCCAGTGCGAGATGAGCGCCGTGCTGGGACAGCGCAGCGGCAACCGGGGCGCCTGCGCCCAGCCCTGCCGTCTGCCCTACGGCGTGAACGGCCCCTGCCGGGACGCGCATCCCCTGAGCCTGAAGGACGCCAACCTGTCCGCCTATTTACAGGACATGGCGTCTATGGGCGTGGCCTGCCTGAAGCTGGAGGGACGGCTGAAGCGGCCGGAATACGTGGCCGTGGTAACGGGCATCTACCGCCGCCTGCTGGACGAAAGGCGGCTGCCCACGGCGGAGGAGTCCCGGGCGCTGGAGCAAGCCTTCTCCCGCAGCGGCTTCACCGACGGCTACTGGCTTGGTAAAAAGGGCAAGGCCATGTTCGGCACCCGGCCGGAGAACGTGCCGGAGCCAAAGGAGCTGTTCGCCCGCGCCCGTGAGACATACGAAAACGGAAAAGAGAACCGGAGGATACCGGTGAACCTCCGTCTGACAGTACGCCGGGGCGAACCGGTGCGGCTGAGCGGCGCGTGCGCCGTCCGGAACGGCGTGACCATAGCCTTGGCCACGGGCGACGCGCCGGAGGAGGCCCGGAACCGGGCGGTGACGGCGGAGGAGCTGACCCAGCGCCTCTCCAAGACCGGCGGCACCGTGTTCACGGCGGACAGCGTGGAGGTGGAGCTGGACGAGGGGCTGATGGTGTCCGCCAGCGCGGTGAACGCGCTGCGGCGGGAGCTGCTGGACGAGCTGGCAGCGCGGCGGCAGGACATCCCGAAGCGGCGGGAGCTGCCCGCCTCCCCCTGCCGGACGCGCCGGCGGGCGCGGAGCGGATGGCGTTCACCGTGTCCATCGCCCGCGCCGACCAGCTGACGGAGGCGCTGCTGGCGGAAAAGCCCGCCATCGTGTATATTCCGGCAGAGCTGCTGGATACCATGGACTTGTCCGCCTGTGCCGGACGGACGGAGCTGTGCGCCGTGCTGCCCAGGGTGTTCCGCACGGCGGACGAGCACCCCTGTTCGGGATATTCGGAGCGGCACCCGGAGGTCACGTCCGTGACCGTGGGCAACTGGGGGCACATGCCCATCGTCCGGGGTCTGGGAAAACGCTCGGCGGCGACCTCGGGCTGAACGTGTACAACAGCCGGGCGGTGCGCTTCTGGCAGGAGCAGGGGCTGACGTCCGTGACGGCCAGCTTTGAGCTGCGGTGGCAGCAGGTGCGGGACCTGGGAAAATATGCGGACTGCGAGGCCCTTGTCTACGGCCGGCTGCCGCTGATGATCACCGAAAACTGCGTGACGAAGAACAGCGTGGGCTGCGCCCACGGCGCGGGCAGCGTGCTGACCGACCGGCGGGGCGAGCAGTTCCCGGTGCTGTGCGCCTACGGGTGCCGGTGCGAGATCGAGAACGGCAAGACGCTGGTGCTGGCGGACAAGCCGGAGGTGTTCCGGTGCGGCCTGCGGTACGGGCGGCTGCGGTTTACCACAGAGACGGCGGAGGAATGCGCCGCCATCCTCCGCGCCCACAACGCCGGGACGATCACGGCGGACGCGGACACCACGCGGGGGCTTTTACCGGGGCGTGGAGTGAGGACGCAGGGCGGACAGAGTCGTCTGCCCCTACATGGTCTGTCAAGCCAGTGTTCACACTGGCGCGGGTTCCCAGCGCGGCGCTGCCGCGCTGACGGATGTCGGGGACGCCGTCCCCTGAAGCATCGCCGGGACAAATGTGCGCCTTGCGGCCCTGTCCCCTACAGATGCGGCGGGGCGGGCGGACAGAGTCGTCCGCCCCTACACCGGCTATCGGGGGGGCGTTTCATGCGGGCGGTGGGACGGCGAAATCCGCCGCAAAACGTACATGTGTATAATTACCTCTTAAATTTATATTCTGTATTCATTTTATCAGGAAAAAGGTGCTATTATGGAGCTGAAGATCAAACCCCTGTCCCCGAAAATCAGGGACGGACATCCCCTTCCCCGCTTTGCCACGGCGGGCGCGGCGTGCATGGATCTGTGCGCCTGCGTCGACGAGGCGGTGACCCTGAACGCCGGTGAGCGGCGGCTGGTGCCCACGGGCATCGCCATCGCGCTGCCGTCGCCGGAGTATGTGGCGCTGGTGTTCGCCCGCAGCGGGCTGGGCATCAAGAGGGGCGTGTGCCTGTCCAACGGCGTGGGCGTCATCGACAGCGACTACCGGGGAGAGATCGGCGTGGGGCTGGTGAAACCTGGGCGAAGCGCCCTACACGGTGCAGCCCGGGGACCGGATCGCCCAGCTGATGGTGGTGCCGGTGGTGCAGCCCACGGTGACGGTGGCGTAGACGACCTGGACGAGACGGCCGGGGCGCCGGCGGCTTCGGCTCCACAGGCAGGTGACGTATATGGCAAAGATCGTGCTGGCCTCCGGGTCCCCCCGGCGGCAGGAGCTTTTGCGTCGGATGGGCGTGTCTGATTTTGCCGTCCGCGTACCGCAGGTGGAGGAGTATTTTCCCCGCCGGGCTGACCCCGGAGGAGACGGTGTGCTACATCTCCCGTGAGAAATCCCAGGCGGTGGCGTCCGACGCGGACGAGATCGTCATCACGGCGGATACGATGGTGTTTCTGGACGACAAGAAGCTGGGCAAGCCCGCCGATGAGGCGGGAGGCCCTGCAAATGCTGACGGCCCTGCAGGGTCGGCGCCACACGGTATGCACCGGCGTGACGGTGCGGCAGGGGCAGCGGCTGCTGACCCGCGCCCAGCACACGGACGTGTATTTCCGTCCGGCCACGGAGCGGGAGCTGCGCGCCTACATCGCCGGGGGCGAGCCCATGGACAAGGCGGGCGCTTACGGCGTACAGGGACAGGGCGCGCTGCTGGTAGAGCGCATCGACGGCGACTTTTTCAACGTGATGGGGCTGCCGGTGGTGCTGCTGGCGGAGATGCTGCGTGAATTCGGCGTGGTGCTGCTGGGGTAACACAACATGAAGCGATTTTTTACGAAAACGGGAATATGGCTGCTGGCAGCGGCGGCGACCATCGCGGTGGTGCTGTGCGTGGTGTCGGCTCTCGGCTCCGGTACGGGGCTGCTGCACAACGCCCTGGGCGTGATCGCCTCGCCCTTCCGGGCGGCGGGCTCCGCCGTGGCGGGCTGGGTGGGCGGCATCAGCGACCGGTTCGACAGCGTGGAGCAGCTTCAGGAGGAGAACGACGAGCTGCGGCGGCAGATCGCGGAGCTGGAAAAGCAGCTGCGCAGATGCCGAGAGCGCCGCGGAGGAGAACCGCGACCTGCGGGAGCTGCTGGGTCTGCGGCAGCAGCGCAGCGATCTGACCTTCGAGGCGGCGCGGGTGACACAACGGGATGTCTCCAACTGGGCCAGCACGCTGGTGCTGAACCGGGGCAGCCAACACGGCGTGGCCATAGGCGACTGCGCGGTGGACAGCGCCGGGAACCTGGCCGGTGTCATCACGGAGGTTGGGCTGAACTGGAGCCGCCTTGCCACGGTGCTGGACACGGAATCCCAGTTCGGCGCGCGGGTATTCCGCACCGGCGAGACGGCGGTGGCCGGCGGCGACCTGGCCCTGATGGCCGAAGGCCGGCTGCGGCTGCAATACCTCAGCGACAGCGCGAACCTGATCAAGGGCGATGTGATCGTCACGTCGGGCTGGGCGGCTACTATCCCGCCGGGCTGGTCATCGGCACGGTGGAGTCCGTGCAGACGGATGACGGCGGGCTGGCGCGGTACGCGGTGCTGGCGCCGGGGTGCAGCGTGGACGAGATGAAGGAGCTGTTTATCATCACGGATTTTGACGTGATCGAGTGAGATACGGAGGACGGACATGACGCGGCGTGCAACGGCCATCAAGTGGATATGCTACTGTCTGGGCGCGCTGGTGCTGGTGCTGGTGCAGAGCGCGGTGCTGGTGCATGTGCGGGTATGGGGCGTACACCCCTTCTGCTGCCGGCCATCGCGGTGATACCGGCCACGCTGGAGCGCGGCGAGCAGGGACTGCTGTACGGCGCGTTCTTTGGACTGGCGTGCGATCTGCTGACGCCGGTGGCGGGCATGCCCTGCTTCTATTTCCTGGTGTTCCTGCTGGGCGCGGCGGCGGCATGGCTGCTGAGCGGGCAGGTCATCATGGCGGGCGTGGTGTGCTCCGTGGCGGTGACGGCGGTGTGCATGGTGATATGCGCGCTGCTGCACGCGGCGGTGATGGCCGGGCAGAGCGGCTTTGACATGGGGCGCGGCATCGTGGCTGGCGCTGCGGGAGCTGGCGGTGAGCCTGCCCTTCGCGGCGGCGGTGCACCCCTGCTTGCATGGGTGCGGACACGCGCTCTGGACGATTGACCCTCGGAGGAGGAAGGAACTATGATGAAGAACCCCCACCCCGCCAGGCGGCGGGTATATATGCTGCTGGGCTTTTTCGGCGCTTTCCTGCTGCTGTTCTTCGCCGTGCTGTACGACGCACAGGTGGTACACGGCAGCGAGAACCGGGCGCAGATCCATCACCAGCAACACCGCCAGCGAAACGGTGACCGCCTCCCGGGGCATTATCACCGACCGGAATGGCAAGGTACTGGTCAGCAACCGGCTGGCCTATACGCTGGTGTTAGACAAGAGCAGCCTTCGGCAAGGACGACGGCCGCGCTGAACGACGCTATATGGCGGCTGATCCAGCTGTGTCAGGAGCAGGGCGTCCATGGAACGACACCCTGCCCATGACCACAGGGTTCTCCCCAGCTGACCAGCAAAAGCCTGACCGAGAGCTTCCGGGAGTATCTGGACGACAACAAGCTGCCCACGGACGGCCAGCGCCTCGGAAGTGCTGATCGCCGCCATGCGGAAGCTCTACAAGGTCGATGACAGCTATACCGACGCGCAGGCGCGTCTGATCGTGGGCGTGCGCTATGAACTGGACGGGCGCAGCAGCTACACCTTTGCCGGGGATGTATCCACGGAGTTGCTGGGCCGCATCACCGACGGGCACTATGAGGGCGTGACCATCAAGACAGCGGCGGCGCGGGTGTACAACACCAAGCTGGCGGCGCACATTCTGGGCACCGTGGGCGCTATATGGCAGGAGGAGTGGCGCAGCGACGAGAGCACCGGCTATGTGGGCTACGCCGACAAGGGCTACAATATGAACGATCTGGTGGGCAAGGACGGCGTGGAGAAGGCCTTTGAGGAATATCTCCACGGCAAGGACGGCAAGCGGCTCATCACCACCGACGAGAACGGCAAGCTCACCGGCGAGCTGTACACCCGCAAGCCCCAGCCCGGCGGCACCGTGGCGCTGACCATCGACATCGACCTGCAGCAGGTGGCGGAGGACACGCTGGCCAGTACCATTCAGGGCATGATCGACAAGGACAGCAACGAGCGCGGCGGCGCGGCGGCGGTCATTCAGGTCGGCACCGGCGAGGTACTGGCATGGCCAGCTACCCCACCTACGATCTGGAGACGTTCAACCAGGACTACGAGGAGCTGGCGGCTGACGACGCCTGCCTATGTTTAACCGGGCCACCCAGGGCGTGTACGCCCCCGGCTCCACCTTCAAGCTGTGTACGTCCGTGGCGGCGCTGGAGGAGGGCATCATCACCCCCAGCACGATCATTGAGGACAAGGGTATCTACACCTACTACAAAGACCCGCAGCCCATGTGCTGGATCTGGCGGCAGGCCCACACCACCCACGGGCGCATCAACGTCAGTCAGGCCATCGTGGACTCCTGCAACTACTTCTACTACGAGGTAGGCCGACTGACAGGCATCAAGAAGCTGGACGAGTACGCCACAGCCTTCGGCCTGGGGCAGCACACCGGCATCGAGATCGGGGACGAGAGCGGCGTGCTGGCCTCCCCGGAGTGGGCGGAGGCCCACGACCGGGAGTGGACCGACGGCCAGACCATCACGGCGGCCATCGGCCAGTCCTACAACCTGTTCACCCCCTGCAGCTGGCCAACTATGTGGCCACGCTGGTGTCCGGCGGCGAGCACTATGAGGCACATCTTCTGAAAAACGTGAAATCTTATGATAATTCACGTATTATCGACGTATACGACAAGGGGACGCTGAACGACCTGCACATCTCGGACAGCACCATGGCGGCGGTGACCAAGGGTATGCACGATCTGACCTACGACTCCCTGCAGGAGCGCCTTTTCCCGCTGTGTGGTGGAGGCCGGCGCCAAGACCGGCTCGGCCCAGGTGGGCACGGATATCGCCAACGGCACCTTCGTGGCCTACGCGCCCTATGACGATCCGGAGATCGCCATCGCCATCGTGGTGGAGAAGGGCGGCAGCGGCAGTCTGCTGGCCAACGCCGCCGTGGACATCATCAACGCGTGGTTCACCCGGGGCGGCAGCAGCGCTTCGCTGGGCGAGAACACACTTTTGCAGTAACGCGCCACGCCTACGGGCGGCGCGCACGAGGACAGTATGGGACCTGTATTTGATTCAAGAGACAAGCGGTATAAAGACCCCTTCGGCGCGGCGGCCTGCGTCTGCGGACATCCGCTTCGCACTGGAGGACGAGACGTATTACGGCTGCGAGCTGCTGGTGCTCCGGGAGTTCGCAGGCACGGAGGACACGTGCGCCCTGCCGCCGGCGGAGGGCGGCTTCGCCGGCACATACACCGCGCCGGCTGGAGGCTGAGCTGTGCTGGTACTGCTTCCGCCTGACGGACGGGGACGGGCATCTGCGTTTGGTACGGCAAAATGGCGTGCAGGACGCGCCGGAGAAGCTGATACGCTGGCAGCTGACGGTGTACGAGGACACGGCCACGCCCCGGAGTGGTTCGGTGAGGGCGTCACCTATCAGATCTTCCCCGACCGGTTCCGCCGGGTGGCCATGCCGGACGTGTCCTCCATGGTGGGACGGCGCTGGCTCCACGAGCTGGGGCGACCAGCCGGTGTTCCTTCCGGAGGTCACGGGCCAGATCACCAACCGCGACTTCTTGGCGGCTCGCTGGCGGGCATCACGGAGAAGCTGGACTATCTGGCGGGCTTGGGTGTGACCACACTGTATCTGAACCCCATTTTCGAGGCCGCCAGCAACCACCGCTACGACACGGCGGACTACCGCGCCATCGACCCGCTGCTGGGCAGCAAGGAGGACTTCCGCGCCCTGTGCGACGGGGCGCATGAGCGGGGCATGCGGGTGATATTGGACGGCGTGTTCAACCACACCGGCAGCAACAGCCGCTACTTCAACGCCGAGGGGCTACTATCCGCTCCCTGGGCGCGGCCCAGAGCCAAAGCTCCCCTATTCCCACTGGTACAGCTTCCACCCGTGGCCGTCGGACTACGACGCCTGGTGGGGCGTGAAGACCCTGCCCGCCGTCAATGAGGCGCAGCCGGCTTACCGTGACTTCATCTTCGGCGGCGAGGACAGCGTGGTCCGGCACTGGCTGCGCTGCGGCGCGGACGGCTGGCGGCTGGACGTGGCCGACGAGCTGCCCGGCGACTTTATCGAGGGCATCCGCTCGCGCCATCGACGCGGAAAAGCCCGGGGCTTACCTGCTGGGTGAGGTCTGGGAGGACGGCAGCAACAAGATCGCCTACTCCCAACGGCGGGCAGATACCTGCTGGGCCGCCAGGTCCACGGCCTGATGAACTACCCCTTCCGCACGGCCCTGCTGCAATGGCTGGGCGGCGGCGACGCGGCGGCCTTCCGGGAGAGCATGGAGACGATACGGGAGAACTATCCGCCCTTCGGCCTTCTACGGCGCCATGAACTTCCTGGGCACCCACGACACGCGCGCATTCTGACGCTGCTGGGCGCGGGGCACACCGAAAACCAAGGCAGGCGCGTGCGGACTACCGCCTCTCCCCTGCTGAGCTGGCGCGGGGCAAGGCGAAGCTGCGTCTGGCGGGCATGCTGCTGTACAGCTTTCCCGGCTCCCCACCCTCTTCTACGGCGATGAGGCCGGCGTGCAGGGCTTCGAGGATCCGCTGAACCGGGGCGCCTTCCCCTGGGGCAGTGAGGACGCGGCGCTGACGGACTTCTTCCGGACGCTGGGCGACCTGCGGCAGCGGGAGAGCCTGCGCCGGGGGCGGCTGGCGTACATACGCAACCAGGGCGGCTGTCTGGTGATCGAGCGGGCGGCGGACGGCGAGCGCACCGTGACGGCGCTGAATGCCGGGACTCGCCTGTGGAGCTGGTGCTGCCGTGGGACGCGCCCACGGCGCGGGACGGCGTGACCGGGCAGCGGTTCCTGACCGAGGGCGGCGTGCTGCGGGTGACCTTCCCCCGCTGGACGGCATGATATTGGTGTAAACGATTCCCCTGTTTCACGTGAAACAGGGGAATCACTTTTTTCAGGCGGCTGTTTCCGTGAAACAGGGGCGCTGCTTGCCGTGAAATGTTTCATGTGAAACATTCACGGGAAAATTTGCGCTTCCCTCTTGCAAGCCACCGGTTAAGTGGTATATACTAGGGTATCGAACTTAGACAGAAAAGAGGAATTTGCTGTGGCGAAAATCATTGCGATCGTAAATCAGAAGGGCGGCGTGGGAAAAACCACCTCCTGCGTAAATCTGGCCGCTGCCGTAAAAGCAGCGGGCAAGAGAGTGCTGCTGTGCGATTTTGACCCCCAGGCCAACGCCACCAGCGGCATGGGCGTGGACAAGTCCACCAGCAACGGCGTCTACGATGCGATCATGAACAACGGGCGCGTCGGCCCAGTCCGTGATCGTGACCACCCCCTATGGCGACGTGCTGCCAAGCAGCAAGGCGCTGGCCGGCGCCGGCGTGGAGATGATCAGCATGGACGACCGGCAGTTCCTGCTGAAGGCTGCGCTGCGGCAGGTAGCGGACAATTACGATTTCATTTTCATCGACTGTCCGCCCTCACTGGAGCTGCTGACGCTGAACGCACTGTGCGCCGCCAACAGTCTGCTGGTCCCGGTGCAAGGCGAGTACTACGCGTTGGAGGGACTCAGCGACCTGATGAACACCGTGCGCATCGTGCGGCGCAGCATGAACCCGGGGCTGGACATCGAGGGCGTGCTGCTGACCATGTACGATGGCCGCACCAACCTGTCCATTCAGGTGGCCCAGGAGCTGAAGCGGTTCTTTGCCGGGAAGGTGTACAGCGTGGTCATCCCCCGGAACGTGCGCCTCAGCGAAGCGCCCAGCCACGGCAAGCCCATCGGCGCTTATGACAAGACCTGCCGGGGCGCGGACGCATACACGGCGCTGGCGGCGGAATTTTTGCGGAAGAACAACTGCTGAAAGGAGACGCGGTATGGCGAACACAAAGGTCTGGGCAAGGGACTGAGCGCGCTGCTTGGTGACGACGTCATCGCCGCCAAGGACGAGCGCGCCTCCTCCCTGCTGCTGCCCATCAGCCAGGTGGAGAGCTGCTCCACCCAGCCCAGAAAGAGCTTCGAGCCGGAGGCCCTCAGTGACCTGGCGGACTCCATCCGGGTACACGGCATCATCCAGCCGCTGACGGTGCGGAAGCTGCAAAGCGGCTACTATCAGATCATCGCCGGCGAGCGGCGGTGGCGGGCGGCGCGGATGGCCGGGCTGACACAGGTGCCCGTGGTGGTCATCGAGGCCGACGACCGCAAGGCCATGGAGCTGGCCATGATCGAAAACCTCCAACGAGAGGATCTGAACCCCATTGAGGAGGCCGAGGGCTACCGGGTGCTGACGGAGCAGTACGGCATGACCCAGGACGAATGTGCCCAGCGGGTGGGAAAGTCCCGCCCCACCGTGGCCAACGCCCTGCGCCTGCTGGGGCTGACCGAGCCGGTGCGGGCCATGGTGGAGGACGGACGGCTTTCCGCCGGACACGCCCGCGCCCTGTTGACGCTGGGCAGCAAGCAGCAGCAGGCCGCCGCGGAGACGGTGGTCAAGGACGCCCTCTCCGTCCGCCAGACGGAACTGCTGGTGAAGAAACTCACCGCCGAGAAAAAAGGAAAAGCCGCCAGCCGGACGCGCTGTCCGTCAATTATGTTGAGGAGGCCGCCCGTGAGCTGGGCGAAAAGCTAGGTCGCCCCTGCCGCATCGTCAACGGCAAGAAGAAGGGCCGCATCGAGCTGGAAGTTTATCCGGGAGAACCCGGACCTGGTAAAGGAGAATATCCGCAAGAAATTCCAGAACGCCAAGCTGCCCCTGGTGGACGAGGTCATCGCCCTGGACAGCGAGCGCCGCGAGGCCATCAACGAGGGCGAGGCCCTGAAGGCCGAGCGCAACAAGATCTCCAAGGCCAACGGTGTTCGGCAGGCTGAAAAAGTGCGCCGACGAGGCGGAGAAGGCCGCCCTTCAGGCGGAGATCGACGCCAACAACGCCGCCGTAAAGGCCAACGCCGAGCGCATGGCGCATCTGGAGGAGAAAAAGGCCAACGCCGAGGCCGCCATGAACAAGCTGCTGCTGGTCATCCCCCAGATGATCGACCCCTCCGTGCCCATCGGCCCGGACGATTCCGCTGCAACGTAGAGGTCCAGCGCTTCGGCGAGGCCAAGGTGCCTGACTTCCCCATCCCCTATCACACGGACATTATGGAGAGCTTTGACGGCATTGATATGGACGCCGCCGGCCGTGTCTCCGGCTCCGGCTTCTACTACCTGCTGGGTGACATTGCCCGTCTCCACGAGGCTGTGCTGGCTTATGGCCGGGACTTCATGATCTCCAAGGGCTTCACCTACTGCATCCCCCCCTTCATGATCCACGGCAACGTGGTGGAGGGCGTCATGAGCCAGACGGACATGGACGCCATGATGTACAAGATCGAGGGCGAGGACCTGTATCTGATCGGCACCAGCGAGCACTCCATGATCGGCCGGTTCATCGATCAAATCCTCCCTCCGACAAGCTGCCCCAGACGCTGACCTCCTACTCCCCCTGCTTCCGCAAGGAGAAGGGCTCTCACGGCATCGAGGAGCGCGGTGTGTACCGCATCCACCAGTTTGAGAAGCAGGAGATGATCGTGGTCTGTAAGCCCGAGGACTCCAAGGCGTGGTACGAGAAGCTGTGGAACTTCTCCGTGGAGCTGTTCCGCTCCATGGATATCCCCGTGCGGCAGCTGGAGTGCTGCTCCGGCGATCTGGCTGACCTGAAGGTGAAGAGCTGCGACATCGAGGCGTGGTCCCCCCGTCAGCAGAAGTACTTTCGAGGTGTGCTCCTGCTCCAATTCGCCATGCGCGGCAACGTCATGGATATGGCCATCGGCGTGATCATCGGTACCGCGTTCGGTAAGATCACCACCCTCTGGTGAACGATGTGTTCATGCCGCTGATCGGCCTGCTCATCGGCGGCGTGGATCTGGGACAGCTGAATATCGTGCTGAAGCCGGAGGTGCTGGACGAGGCAGGCCAGGTGGTCACCGAGGCCGTTACCCTGGGCATCGGCACGTTTCTGAGCACGGTCATTGACTTTGTTCTGGTGGCCTTCGTCATCTTCCTGATGGTCAAGACCATCAACCAGCTGCACAAGCTGGGCAAAAGGACGAGGAGCCGCAGGAGGAGGAAGAACCGGCTCCCACCAGCGAGGAGCTGCTGACCGAGATCCGCGACCTGCTGAAGGCACAGCAGAAATGAGGGACCTCCTGACCGCCGGCCTGACGGCCCTGGACCTGGACACCGCCGCCGCGCCGCAGCTGGAGCGCTATGCCGCGCTGCTGCTGGAGAAGAACAAGGTCATGAACCTCACGGCCATCACCGGGGAGCAGGACGTTGCCACTCTGCACCTGCTGGACTGCGCGGCGCTGCTGGCGCAGGCGGACATGCTGGGGTAAGACCGTCATCGACGTAGGCACCGGCGCGGGGTTCCCCGGCATGGTGCTGGCATACTGGAGCCAGCGGCGCGGTTCACGCTGCTGGACAGTCTGGGCAAGCGGGTGGACTTCCTGCGGGAGGTCTGCGAGCAGCTGGGGCTGAAAAACGTCACCTGCGTCCACGCACGGGCGGAGGAATTCGCCGCCGGGCACCGTGAGCGGTTCGACATAGCCACATCCCGCGCCGTGGCACAGCTGAACGTGCTCAGCGAGCTGACGCTGCCGCTGGTAAAGGTAGGCGGACTGTTCGCCGCCATGAAGTCCACGTCCACCGACGAGGAGATCGCCGCCGCCCGCAGCGCCATCGCCCAGCTGGGCGGGCAGCTGGCCGGCTGCACGGACTATCCGGTGCCGGAGACGGACGTGATACACCGCATCGTCCGCATACGAGAAAGTGCGGCCGACGCCAAGCAATTCCCGCGGGCATTCGCCCGCATCAAGAAAGCGCCGCTGGTATAAGCGGATACTGGGATTTGAGAAAATTTTTCTGAACGTCCATGGGCAAGATCATCGCCGTGGCGTCCGGCAAGGGCGGCACCGGCAAGACCACCTTCACCGCCAACACCGCGCTGGCGCTGGCCCACATGGGGCAGCGGGTGCTGTGCCTGGACTGTGACATCACCCTGCGGAACCTGGATCTGGCGCTGGGGCTGAGCGACCGGGCGCTGATGGACTTCTCCGACGTGATGGAGGGGCGCTGCACGCTGGATGAGGCGGCGGTGCCCCACGAGAAGTACCCCTCCCTGTTCCTGCTGACCGCGCCCATGGCCGACAGGCCGCTGACGCTGTCGGTAACGGGGATACAGAATCTGGCGCGGGCGATCCGGGAGAAATTCGACTGGTGCCTGATCGACGCGCCCGCCGGACTGGGCCAGGGCTTCCAGATGGCAGCGTGCATGGCCGACCAGGTGATCGTCATCACCACCACGGACGTGTCCGCCATGCGGGACGCCCAGCGCACCGCCGCAGAGCTGTCCGCCTTTCCCAGCGGGACGGTGCATCTGGTGGTGGGGCGCGTGTCCAAAAAGGTGCTGCGTCAGCTGCACACCACCATCGACGACGCCATCGACGCGGCGGGCCTGCCGCTGCTGGGCGTGATACCGGAGGACCCGGACGTCCCCTACTGTCTGAACCGCGGACTGGTGCTGCGGGAGCAGAACTACTACGCCGCCCGGGCCTATGAAAACATTGCGAAACGCATCATGGGGCAGAAAACCCCGCTGATGAAGATATAAGAGAAAGGAGTCGCCCTCCATGAATATTGCATTGATGGCACACGACAACCGGAAAGGAGCTGATGGTCCAGTTCTGCACCGCCTACTGCGGCATCCTGGCCAAGCACACCCTCTGCGCCACCGCGCGCACCGGTCAGCAGATCGCTGACGCCACCGGACTGACCATCCACCGCTTCCTCTCCTTCGACCACGGCGGCGGACAGCAGATCGCCGCCCGCATCGCCTATAATGAGATCGATATGGTGCTGTGCTTCGGTGACCCCAACCGCAAGACCACCGACGAGGATATCGCGTATATCTCCCGGCTGTGCGACCAGAACAACGTGCCCTTTGCCAGCAATCTGGCCACCGCCGAGATGCTG
>VOFG01000126.1_pt1 | contig 65088 bp, 63 predicted proteins | sample 5384171 | NCBI WGS metagenome assembly VOFG01 (sample SAMN12384726, study PRJNA508395) | human gut metagenome | isolation source: healthy gut F | host: Homo sapiens
ATAAAATAAAATGTTGGTTAGTATAGATTAATATCTGTATATTTCTACATTTGTCTCGTTACATTTGTCTCAACTGTTGAACTGTATTTTTATGTTTTCGTTTGACAGTTGTTGAACGAAAACTGACTAACCAATGAACTGAATAGTATATGAGGATGAAAAGAATAATCTTCCCCAATGAAAACAAATGAGTAATGAGTGTTAATTATGACCTTTACGAAACACCTAATCCTGACAAGGAAGGGGAAGTGTTGCCTTTACATGCACGTGTGCTATTGAAGGGTAGTTATACTGCCGAAGAATTCGCAGATCAAGTTGTAGCATTTCAGCATATGCCTCATGCGCAAGTGGTGGGTATCATAGAAGCTATCTCGAAAGAATTACGGCATTTGCTTTTGAAAGGATTTTCCGTTGAATTGGGTGATATTGGCTATTTTACTCTTTCTTTGAGTGTGGACAAAGAAGTGACTAAGCCAAAAGACTTACGTTCACCATCAGTATCTCTTAAAGACATTAATTTGAGAATAAACCGTCAGTTTAAGAAGGATATTGAGAGTGAATTGGTATTGCAACGTTATCATTCTCCCTTTCGTGTGAAGAATCCGTGTATTAACCGACAGGATTATGCTTCACTTGTCGGAAAGACAAAAACACAGGCATTGAAAGATATAAATACTTTTATTGGGCAAGGCATTTTGAGAAAGTATGGGACAGGACGTTCGGTAGTATATATAAAGGCTGAATAAAATAATTAAAGTATTTTTGCGATAGATTAGAAAGATAAAATCTGATTGATAAAACTAGTTCCGGCTTAATCTATTACACACGCCAATGTAGTCAGATTAAGCCGGAACTGATTTTAACTCTTTAATAAAGAGTACATCTATATTCTATCACTCTTTACTCTTGCATAATAACTTCTCCTACGACCTTGATTAATTTGAGTTCTTCCTGATATGCATCCTGAAATAGTTGCCAAATCATAACTCCGCCAAAATCATTATCCATTACATACTGGCATTTTTTCCGGATAGTTGGTCGTCCATTATAATATGTTTTACCGAATTGGTCAGCATCGGCTATTTCTTTTACATCATACGTCTTTCCGAAATGAGTAAGTATTCCATTAAAGCGGATAGCTCTACTTCATCCTTATTGACATCATTGTCCCATGAATAGCCATAGAATGGCAGACCGCCGACAATCTTTGATTTTGGAGCTTGGAACTTGGTTATCCAGTAGTTCATATCATTTACAAAATCGTTGTAAGAGGCATGTTGTCCCGGTGTGGACGAGTTTCCCATTACCCTGTCATAGCTCATAATATTGATATAATCAAAGTACTCCTGCCATTTAGTGGTATAGTCTTTCCAGCAGATTACAGCACAAGTCATTAACATATCGGCACTTTTGGCTTCGTGTAAAAGCTTCGGCGAAAGCTACGAGTGAGTTCGTGTTCCAGTGGTTATAATCTTCGTAGTCAATATCAAATCCGTCGAGCTGGTTGGCTTGGGTGAAATTCACAATGTTGGAAACTAATGCGCTTCTTGTTTCTGCATTGTCGATAGCAGCTGCAAATTCACCATTACTGTTTTTGTTAAGAGAAATCAGCACCTTTACCCCGTGCTCCTTTGCTTTTGTGCGGATTTGGCGTAGTTTATTTTCTGGTACCTTGTCTGTATTTAGCGTACCGTCCGATTTCACATGTGCGAAACTTACGTTGATGTGTGTCAGATACTCCCAGTGAATATTATCGAATTGCGCATCAAAATCAAAGTCATGTGCAGGCAAATAACCGATAACGACCTTATGTGATGTCTCCGGCTCTTCCTGTAATTCAGGAAGCAGAACCGTATATTCGGAGGTTAGTTGATTGTCGCTGCTTGTCACGGTGAACTGCTGTTCTGTTTCCCAACGTTTCACTTTCTGGGGATCGGGGGAGATACTTGCTCCCCCTGATAATTGATAATTGACTCCTGTGATTGCCTTTCTGTTTGTAATACCACTGATACGGATTACTTTGTTTTCATCATTGATGTTTCCTCTGTAATAAGTACCACCGCATTGTAATGTGAATTGTGCGATTTTGGCTTCCGGTTTGCCGGCTATTGCTTCCGAGTCGTTGCAACTTATACATACGGAAGTTATCAGCATAAAGATAATTTGTAGTAATATCTTCATTTTCTTTCTTTTTTTGGGTGATTAATTGTTATTCGTCTCCCCATTCTATTGGAGCGGTGTATTCCCACCAGTCGTAGGTAGCTGTTCCTTTAGCTACCCCCAGAATGATTTGGGCGTTAGTCCCATAAGCTACTCCGGTGTAGGAAGGGATAGAACGTAGTAGTGCTCCGTCCAGATGCCATTCCAGTTTCATGCTTCCACTGGGGCACCTTCCAGAATGTTCATTTCCACGGTGTATTCGGACTTCTTGTTGTTGAATGGATATTGTATGACACCACCATCGGAAGTACCGCAACGGGCATTCTCACCTTCTCCTTTGAAGAGCATCCACCGTATCTCTTTTTCTCGGTAGAGGAAGTAAAGCTGGCATTGGGCATCGTTGCTGCTTGCGCTGCTGTGGAATTTGTAAGAGCCCGGTTTCATGCCCTCACGGGAGATACGGCAATTGGTTCCTTCATAGGCAAAGTTTACTGCGCCGTCTGCGAATACCGGTTTGCCGGCAGTAATAGTCCATTCGTTATCCACAAAGGAATGACGTTCCGCTTCCACTTTATTCCCTTGTTTTAGAGCGATGACTTTCACAATAGGTTCGCTTCCGGCCTGTGCCTTACTGGAGATTCGGAAGGTTGCTTTCAGTACGGACGAACCGGTGTTTTCCTGCAAGTTGATTACTATATCATCCGTTCCATTGTACTCAGTTTTTGCAAATGAATACCATTCATCTTCTTCATTTTCTTTTCTACTATCCATTCTCCGTTGGATTCTACATGGAGTGTGACTGTTGCATCATTGTAAAGTGCACGTAGGCTTTGAGTGGTCGGGTGAGTACGACCCCTTTCTGTGTACATTCAACGTTAGCCACTTCTTTACTGTGACGGTCATATATGACTACTATCCCGGAGCGTTGTTCCCCTTTGTTTTCCAAGGCTTTCAGTGTTACCATGCCGTCGAGTGTTCCGTTTTCTCCGGATTGTATAGAGAGCCATTCGTCGCCTTCGGTGACTGCTGCCGACCAGTTCTGGTTGGATTTAACATTGAATGAGCAGGTCGTTTCTTCTTTTTTCAAGCAGTAGGTCGTCTGCGTTTTCGAGCGTTAAGTAAGCTATGCCTTTTGTATAATGCTTACCTCTTTGCCAATCCAGTAATCACTTTTGATAGTGACGGTATCTGTACGATCGTCCAATGAGGTATTGGGGGTATAGGTGATTTGTACATCATAGAGTTCATTGGCTTCGCCCTGATTCGGTGAAATAGTGCACCAGTCACTGTGATTGCTGTAAACAATCCATGGATCGGTTGATTTTACCTGGATAGAGACTGTTTCTTCACCGGAAGCGGCAATGGTGTAACTGTCCGCTGCTTTGTAGCGTAAATCTACCCATTTGATAGGTTCGTCGTCTTTACAGGACTGGACAGACCACGAGCTGATGAGGATTAGCGTACCTAGTAAAGTACGCCAATTCATTATGTTATGAACAAGTTGTTTTTTCATATATTCGTCTTTTCAATTTTTATTCAATATTGGTGACTTCGTATGAAGTGATAGTCATTGTACCTTTTTTCCTGCTGTTCCTGCGATAAAGCCAAAATAAGGGAAATTACCAGCCGAACCTGTTGTTTCAAAGAGATTCTCATATTCTGGCGTTGTGATGATTTGGGTCCAATCAGTTTCTCCCTCTAGCTTAATAAAGACCTCTATTTTAGCTTTTGTTTTATTATCCGGAGTAGAATAAGTGTGAGAGACCTTTAGAGCTTTTAGTTTATTCAGGTCAAATGGAGTACATTTATAGTCGTCATTCGAGCTTCCACCTCTATATTTGAAAGTCCAAGGATTGGCTCCAACCCCTAACCAAAAATTCCATCCGGGAATTGGTGAGGCAACACAATTCATATTTAAACAGCGATTATCATCCACTTCAATGTTTGAGAAGTGCCATTTGTGAATAGCTAATTTCCGAGGTTTATTGATGTAATAACGACAATTGGCATTTCCTGTTTCTTCAGTGAAAGTGATTGCGCCTGTTGCTTCATCTATGGTTCCGGGAGTTCCATTTAATTCGTATGAACCTCCAGCCTGCCTTACTTCCAGAGTCGTTGCTTCTATACCTAATGTTTTATCTGTGGGAGTTAAAGAAATTACAGCTTTCCGGGTCGTGAAATAGATTTCAGATTGACTGGTTGCTGTTATATTACCGTCTATACTTTTTTCAACTTTTAACCAAGTGGCGTCAGATGATACTTGCCAATCTACGTTTGCAAGTACTTGATAAGTTTTTGTTTCTTTATCTTGACCACCGTCGAAAGTTACATCTGTGGTTTCTGCGAATTCCAGCATAATCCCGTTTTGTGTGGCTGTGATTTCTGTTTCATATCCTTCGGAAACAATGGTCAGTGTGGCTGTACGTTTCAAACCCGTATTGGGTTTAGCTGTTGCTGTAATGGTAACCTTTTCGCCGTTACCTTCTCCCTCTTCTTTGTCAAGTGTCAACCACTGATTGGAACTGGTTACTTTCCACGCTTTATTGGAAGTGATGGTAAAGGTAGCTTCACCACCTTCACTCGGGAACGGATCATCGAATCCTTGTACGAGCAGTGTTCCTTTCGCTGCTTGTGTGATAGTGACCGTTTTGCTCTCCTTTATTCTGTCTGCGGTGATAGTCAGGATAGCCGTTCGCTCCTGTTCATCCGGATTTTCTTCCATGATGACAGAGACTTCGGCGATAAGTGAACTTGCTGAGCTCATTGCCGGAGTAGGTACGCACCAATTCTTGTTGCTTTCAATCTTCCAGGGAGTATTGGAACTGATATTGAAAATAATCGTATTCGGGGATTTGGCTAATACGGCATATTCCGATTGGGCGTCTGTCTCTAATAGAGGAGGAAATTCGGCTTGAGAGTCGATGTTGAATTCCTGGCATGAATTCAGGCTGAATGTACATACTACTGCCAAACAGCATAATATTGTATAAAATGATAGCTTTTTCATATAGCGTATTGTTTTTTATTGATGATATAAATAGATTAATTGGTCACCACCCCGTATTCTGAGGATTCAGGTTTTTATTTTTGAATAACTCGCTTTGCGGAATAGGATAGAGATACATCCGTTGGCTCCATGTCCTACTTTTATAAAGCGTTCGTTGGAAATTCCATGTGCCGTCCGTTGCTCTTTCGATGTTTACGCCGTAGAGCTCCTTTTGGGTGTCCTCCCCAATTTGCCACCTGCGTATATCCCAGAAACGGTGGTCTTCGAAAGCGAATTCAACACGCCATTCATTCTGCAACGCTTTCATAAATTCGTTCGGGTCGGTAATGGATACGGTTGGCATGCCGGCATTTATCCTGACTTCGTTTAGCGCCCATTCCGCTGATTTCGGGAAATCACTGTTGGTATATTGTGGGTTCTTAAATGCCATTACCATAGATTCTGCGTAGGTAAGCAATGTTTCCGCATAGCGGTAGACAATCCAGTGATGTTTGTTGACTACTTCTTTGTCCGCTTCGAAACTGGTAGTCTCTTGGATATATTTCCGTAAGAAGTAACCGGTTGGCGAACCACCTTCGGAAACAGATGTATAATCACTTCCACCCTTATATACCGCAATTTCGGAACCTTTGAATGTCATACCATTGGCCAGGATTGTGCGTCCGAAGCGTGGATCACGGTTGGCGTACGGATTTTGCGGATTGAAGGCCGGGTCTTCACATTTCCAACCATTATCGGTCAGGGTGACAGGATAACCATTAACGGTTTGGAAGGCATCTACTAGATTCTGTGAGGGGAATGTGGCAGTGGCCGGTGTGGAGCGTGTTCCTTCGGTGAACCGAATCGGGAAGTTATTACGCTCGAACGTGGCGCTGTTACCGTTCATGTGAAATAGGACGACTTCCGGTGAAGAAATATTATTTGCTTTCTCATTCGGATCGAGCTGGTATAAGTCTGTCTTGATAATGTCATAGGCAGCTTTGGCGGACGCTTCCCATTTCTCTTGGTTGTTGGACGGGTTGTGCTGTTTGCTTGCTGCATATAGCAGGGCTTTTGACTTCACAGCCATGGCAAAGCCTTTGGTGATTCGTCCGGTTTCGTTATTAGGCTGACCGACGTATGTTGCGGGCAGATTGTTTGCACCGTCTTCACATTCGGATACGATAAAACGGATCACTTCTTCAAAGGGGGTTTTACCGATAGCGTTTGCCTCTTCGGTCGTAAGAGTTTTCAACGGCATGGCGATGTCTCCGTATCTGCGGGCAAGCTCGAAGAAGTAGTGGGCTCTAAGCACGCGTGCTTCATACGGGAAGTAACCCAGTTGCTTCATCCAGTTCTCATAATTGGTGTTATACTCATAGCGCGACAGGTCTACGTCTTCCAATGATTGAAGGAATTCATTGGCTGCGCGGATGCCTTTATATAGTGTCCAGCTATCATCGCGGGTTTTAATAGCCGACCTGTTGCCATTGGTCATATCCTGTATGTTGCCTCCCGTTGCTCCGAATTCGGCATCATCACTGGCGCAATCTCTCATCGCTCCCCCAATGACGCCAAAATCTTGCGGCATAAAGGTATATACATGGGTGAGCATTTGTTTGGTCTTATCGAAATACCGGTAAATATCTTCCCGGGTATTTAATCCGTTCGTTTCATCGTAATCCAGATAATTGCAGGATGCGAATGCGATGATAGAACTGTATGCTATTATGATATGTTTAATTTTCATATATCTTAATTGTATTTCGGGTTAAAAGTTGAACTTGATTCCTGCCCAGTAAGAGCGTGTGGAAGGGTATATGGCTCCCAATTGTTCGGGGTCGGCAAAACCGATATTGTCCAGTGAGAAGAGGTTGCTTCCTTGCAGGTAAACCTTCATGTCCGCAAAACGTATCATCTTTTTTGCGGAATGTATAGCTGGCATACAGGTTCCTTAGCTTGATGAATGAACCGTCCCTGTACCACAGTGAATTGGCGCGGTAGTTGTTGGCGTTGGCGAGGGTGGTGAGGCGTGGCATGGTTGCTTGGGATGCATTCTCCGGTGTCCATGGAGTTTCGTTATTCAGGAATGTCTGTGAGATATTTCCGTTATTCACCAATGGTTGGTATAGCGGTGAATTCAGCAAGCTGGTAGTGACACCCGTCATTCCCTGAAAATCGGCGGAAATCTCGAAGTTCTTATAAGAAGCGGTGAGGTTGACTCCGAAATAAAACCGGGGGTACACTCGAGCCGAACATCTTTACTACGTCTTGTTCATCTATTCTGTTATCTCCATTCTGGTATTTGTACTTGATGTCACCCGGACGTACGGTAGAGAATGTCTGGACGGGGCTGTTGTTAATCTCTACCTGGTCGTGGAAAAAAGCCGATTGCTTCCAGTCCGTATCTCTGCCCTACCCGGTTTCCTTTGGTATACAAATAATCATATTGCTGGTATTCCTGTCCGTCATTGATGATTTTGCTGTTGACGTAGGAGGCATTGGCACCGATACTGTAATTAAAATCTTTGCCTATTTTGTCGTTCCATGAGACAGAGGCGTCAAAGCCTTTGTAGTCTTGGATACCGGCATTCAGTTTGCTTACACCGATACCGATGATATTGGAAACAGAAGATGACCCATTGATAAGAATATTGCTTCTTCTTTCGTAAAATCCTTCCAGATAAACGGACAGGCGGTTTTTGAAAGCGTTCAGTTCCATTCCGTAGGTGACTTTTTTTGATTTTTCGATTGTCAGATTCTCTACGGGAAGGTCACCTTCTGCCAGCCCGTAAAATTCGCTGGCATTGTTGGTGAAGTAATAGGTTCCACCGTTGGCACTACCGTATGACTGACGGTAAAGTTCGTGCTGCATATTGCCATCCCAACCGGAGATTCCGTATGAAGCGTACAGCTTGAACAGGTTGATTGCTTCAACGCTTTTCATGAATTTCTCGTTAGAGGCAATCCATGCGGCAGATATTGCCGGGTACAAGTGGAAGTGGTCTCCTTCGGGCAGGAATGCCGTACCGGAATAGTTGAGTACTCCGTTGATTGTGTACCGGTCGTTATACATATAGGTGGCATACAGTATGCCGGATTGTCTCTTGGCTCCCTTGTTTCGCCCGTTAGTTGTGTAGGATTGCTGGTCGTAGATAAGCGAGGCGTTCAGGTCGTGTACACCGCTTTGTAGCAGATAATTGATTTTAGCCTGAATGTTGGAACGCATATAAAGTGACCTGAATTTGGAGTCGCCGTGATTGAGGGTTTCCGAATCTTTTCCGTAGCTGACGGGAGTAGTCACTAATGTGCCGTCGGGAAGCATGGAAGCTTGTGTGTCCATATATTTATATTCTTTCGTAGCCGTGTCATACATAGAACCGGAGTTGTCGAACGCTACGGATACTTCTGCCGAAAGACCTTTCAACAATGCGTCTAGTTCCTGTTTCAAGGTGGCGTTGGCTAGTAGTGTGCCGTAGGTGGTCCGGTAGTTACCGGTACTTTCCAGCAGGGCAACAGGGTTGTTGGCTCCATACGTACTGTTCCCGCCATACGTACCGTCTGCGTGGCGGACAGGGAATACTGCGGAAGGGGTATTATAGATGATTCCTGCAAGCAAATTGGTATTGTTGGTACCAATACTGTAAGCGTTATTAGTTTCCTGCAATTTCCCGAGAATACCGACCTTGAAAAAAGTGCTCGAAGTCAGGTCCACATCAATGTTGGTGCGGATATTCAGGCGTACATCCGAAGGTTTGGTACTATATCGCCCGTCGGCTTTTTGTCTTTGAAGAGAGCCGTGTCGTGCATATAGTCGATAATGGAGTAGTAGCGGAAACGGTTGCTTCCACCGTCGAAAGTAAGATTTAAGCGATGATTATCGGATATTTTGTTATACACTTCATCCCACCAGTTCACGTTCGGGTATTCGTAGGGATAGGTGTTGTTTTTGAATGCGTCCAGTTCGTTGGGCTGATAGCGTGTATTCAGCCCGTCAAGTGCCAATGCCGTGTTGAGGCTGTTAGCGTATGTGTAGGCATCGGCAAATTCTGGTTTACGGAACTGGCTACTGATACCGTACTGGTATTTGGCGGTTACTTTCAGCTTGTCATCGTGTCCGCGTTTAGTAGTGACGAGTATGACGCCATTTCCGCCTCTCACCCCATAAAGGGCGGATGCCACAGCATCTTTCAGAATTTGGATAGATTCGATTTCCGAATTGCTGATGTCGGATAAATCGCGTGGAAAGCCGTCTACCAATATAAGGGGATATTTCCGTGAATACTTAACGAGGGAACGTTTTCGGCACTGGAGCCATTTCCTTGATATACATTTAATCCGGCTATTTTGCCGTACAATGCTTTGGCGATATCTATTTCGGGTGCTTTGTCGAGCACTTTGCTGTTGACGCTTCTGGTGGAGCCGGCAATTGCTTTTTGGGGCGTTTCCGTCTGATATCCCAATTGCACCATGTCCGGCAAACTGTCTCTTTTCTGTTCCTGTGCGAATGCAGGAATAGTGAAACCACCGATTAATGCTATGATTATATATTTCTTCATAAGATATGATTAACTTAAGTTATTGTGTAAATTTACCAGCCGGGATTTTGGGTCATTCCATATCCCTTGTTGATTTCCTTTTGTGGGATAGGTGCCATATACCATTTGCTGTCCCAATTGTTTGCCCAGTAACGTAAAGTCAGTTCGTAAGGTGCGAAAGTAAAAGGAAGTGGGGTTATTGACCTTGTCTCCTTTGGAATATAGACCATATAGCTTTTTCCGGAAATCGTCTTTGCGTCCCCAGCGTACAAGATCGAACCAACGCACTTCCTCGAAGCCGAATTCCAATGCCCGTTCACGCAGGATAGCTTCCCGCAAGTCAGACTGTCCGATGTCGGAAGGCAAATCGGAGAGTCCTACACGGTTGCGTACTTGGTTGACATAGCTAAGGGCATTTTCGGGCCCTTCTACTTCGTTGATAGCTTCTGCATAGCTCAACAGTACTTCCGGCAGACGTAAATAGGGCCATTGGACAGGGCGGTTTTGGCGATCGCTTGCAGCTTGAAGGATGAACTTCATCATTAAGAATCCGCTACCTTCGGCACGATAATCCTGATGGTTGGTATATACGGGGGCTTGCGTATCATTGAAATAACGGTCACCGGGAACAGCTACATTTTCATATAATCGCGGGTCGCGGGTAGGCTCTCCGTTCTCGAAAAAAGGCTGTTTGGAAGGATGCTCCCAATTAAAATTCTCCGGAAAATCTTCTCCGTCCGCCCAAGGGAACATATTTACATAGTTCAGCGTGGGACCGGAATAGAAACGTTGATCGAACAAATTGTTGTGGGTGCTCTCGTTATATCCCCGTCGGATAGAAACCAATACCTCTGTCCCGCCTCTGTCATAGTATCCGGCACGATAGGCAAGGCGGCGTGCCTGCGCGGTCGGTTCTGCCGGTTGTGTCAGGGCGTATTCTTGCCTTCTATCTAGTTCGGCAAAGAATTCCTGTCCGGCTTTCATCGCATCTTCCCAACGTTTCTTGCTGTAATTGCCATAGCAGGTATATTCATCCGCCTGACTATGCCATTTGGTGTCGGAGTTGAAAGTAGGACTGGCTGCAAACAGTAATATCCTGAGTTTTAATCCCATGGCTCCGGCTTTAGTCATGCGTCCGTCTTCAATTTCATCCTGTTTCCATTTCAGGTAGGGGATTGCTTCGTTCAACAGGCAGACAATCTTGTCTGCCGTTTCGGCAAAAGGTGAGACGGGGAAATTCCATTGTTTCGTTCGGTTCTATTGAATGGTCAATCCAACATACACCGCCTACATAGCGGAACATTTCAGCATAACTCAAGGCAATAATCATTTTGGCTTCGGCAATCCGTTCGTTGCGCTCGTCTTCTGTCATATCAGGCACTTTTTGCTACATTCTCAATATATATCCATGCATAACGGATTGCGTTGTACTGGCTTTCCGAACCATAACAGTAGGCTTCGGCATTTGCTAATGAGTTGTTGGCACTCAACAGGCCGTTGTAATAGAGGTTGGTAGGACCGTCGGATGCGTTGTTTCTGAAACTCTGATATAAATCGCTGATTGCCTCGAGCAGGTTTACTCCCAGTTTATTATTGGGTGCTGCCCCGTAGGCAACCCATAAGGCAGATAGGTATATGCACTTGTCAACACTTTGTCTGCATTGACTTTGGAGTTGAACATGGAATCCAGTACTGCGCCTGAACTTTCGGGTTGGCTTCCCAGAAATTTGTCTCCGAATGTCAGGTCTGAACAGGAGCAGACACCGCAAACCAGGCAGATTGAAAGTAATTTTATAATATTCTTCATTGTTGTACGGTATTTAGAAGTTAAGATTGACACCTACACTATAAACTTTAACCAATGGATAGGCACCTACATTGTTTCCTAAACTTTCCGGATCTAAGATGTCGAGGGGTGAGAAAGTCAACAGATTATATCCATTGAGGGAAAGTCCGAGGCTTTTGGCGCCGATTGCTTTTAGGAAACGTTTGTTGGTAAAGGTGTATCCGATTGTCAGGGTTTTCAGGCGGATATACGAGGCATCTTTCAGCCAGAGGGTAGAGTTCTCCGAGTTCCATGTTTCCGAAGTTTCTGCTGCACGCGGATATTTAGCTCCGAGTTGGTTTTCTTCCGTCCACCCTTGTTTGTAGAAGTAGTCCAACAGACCTCGTTTACCTGCATTGGTAAAAGGAATACGGTATTCTACTTGAAGCATTTTATTGACGTGCGTTGCACCGCTCCATTGCATGCTGAAGTTGAACCCCTTGTAACTGAATCCGCCATTGAAACCGAATACATATTCTGGTCGTTCCGAATAACCGGTTGTCATCCGGTCATCTCCGTCTACTATATTGTCGCCATTCAGGTCGGCGTACATGGCGTCACCCGGATATACCTTGACCGAAGGTTGGGGAAGTGAAGGGTTAAGTACCAGTTCGCCGTTTGCGTCTTTCGTGAAGTCGCTGTACTGGTAGAGCCGGAGATATTTATAGACATTAGTCGGACGTTCCGTAGAACCGCCGGTCTGGTTCATGTAGTCATATTTGTTGGGCACTTCGTCCATATAGATGATTTTGTTGCGGGCGAAAGACATATTGGCGTTAGCATAATAATGGATACCGTTGTTCAATGTATGGTCCCAACCCAATGAAATTTCATATCCATGATTATCCACTTTTCCGATATTCAAGTTTGGTAGTCCGGTGGCGATGATAGAAGGGGTGGAATTTGGTGATATAAGGATTCCGGTACGTTTTTCCTTGAAGTAATCGACACTCAATGAAAGTCTGTTGTTCAACATTTTCAGGTCTATACCGTAATTCTGTTTGTCGGCTGTCTCCCAGCTAACGTCGGTGTTTCCCGGAGTTCCGAGTATATATGCCTGACTGCCTGTCGGATTGGAAACCCCGAAACTGTACGTACCGTTTTGTGTCCATACTCCCGGCATATACATAAAGCGGGTGCTCGAACCGGTATCGCTACCTACGCGTCCCCAGGATATTCTCCATTTCAGGTAATCAATCAAAGATTGTTTTTCATAAATGCCTCTTCCGACATGACCCAGCCTACGGAAGCGGACGGGAATAAACCGTACCGGTTTTTACCCGGAGCAAAGTTCTCGGAACCGTTGTATCCAGCATTAACGTCTATTAGGTATTTGGATTTGTATCCGTAAGTGGCGCGTCCTACAAAACCTACATATCCTCGTGGCATATATTGGTAAGTGGCGTCTGTTCCATCCGATTTTTTCGGATAGTAATTACGTGACTGGTTGTAAAGAAACAATGCGGTGACTTTATGGTCCTTGTTGAATGTACGGTCATAATTGATTCTGCCTTCGATATACCAGTTGCGGTCCCTGCCGTAATCTTCGGAATAATTGAGTGGAGTGATACTTCCGTTCGGCACATAGACAATGGTTTTATCATAATCCGGGTCGGTCTGCGGTTTGGTAGAGTCATCCATAAATGATTTGTAGTAAGCAGTTTGCGATTCGACTGTACCGCCTGTACGATACTTGTTCAGCCTGAACATATTATCATAAGAAGCTTTGACTGAAACGGAAAGCCCCTTGGTCAATATATCCAGTTTTTGTGTGATGTCTACATCTGTGTTCAGGGTGGTCTTGTATTCCTGGTTGTAACCTTGTCCCCAATATATGCTCAATCCGTCACGGCTTACTCCTACTGGAGTTAATGCGCCCGGAGTCATAGTCCGTACTCCGTTTACTATGCCGGGACCGGCAAAGGAAGTGCCCATATCTGGGTATATACCCAGGGGTTGTCGCTGGAAGCTCTCGGCTCCTGCTTTTGTCCTACGTTGCCGCCGATGTTCAGTTTCATGGTGGTTGTCCGGGTCAGCTTGAAGTCGAGATTGGCACGGTAATTATAACGGTTGTACTTGAAGTTATTGTCATAGGGCAGCGCGTCAAATTGTTTCAAGATACCGTTCTGATAAAGATAACTTAAAGATACGAAGTATTTTACCGCCTCATTGCCACCGGATATGTTGATGTTGTTTTTAGATTGTATGAATAAGTCGTTATACATATAATCTCCCCATTTAGTATTGGGGTACATAATGGGGTCCGAACCAGTGCGGTATGCTTCTATCGCTTCACGGGTGAAGTACATGGCTTTGTCCGTCACCCGGTCATTTTGTTGCTTCATGTTCCAGTAACGGGCGAACTCGTAGCTTCCGGTTTGCTGGACGTATGATAGCGGTTGCTGCACACCGGTAATGGTGCTGACATTGATAGTCGGCTTGCCGGATTTTCCCCCTTCGGGTAGTGACAAGAACTACGCCGTTTGCGCCGCGTACTCCAAATACCGCCGTAGCGGAAGCGTCTTTCAGGATAGAGAGGTTCTCAATTTCATTCGGGTCTATCTGTGAGAATTCACGTTCTACGCCGTCTACCAAAATGAGGGGAGAGGAAGCACCACCGGTTAGCGAACCGCTACCGCGTACAAAGATAGAGGCGGCATCATCACCCGGCTGTCCGCTTGTCTGCACAGTGGAAACTCCCGGCATTGCTCCTGCTAACACATTGCTGATACTTGCTACAGGGGCTTTTAGCAATTCCTTTGTGTCGATAGATGATAAAGCACCGGTCAATGTTGCTTTTGTCTGTGTACCGTAGGCAACTACTACGACTTCATCCAGTGATTGTGAATCATCTTTCAGAGTAACGTTGACAGTTCTATTTTTGCCTACTGCAATTTCCTGTTTCTGATAACCGATGAATGAGAATACCAATATGGCTTTCTCGTCCGGTACTACAATTGTGTATTCGCCATTGATGTCGGTTATGGCACCGATAGAAGTGCCTTTAACCAGCACATTTGCACCGATAACTTCCATTTGTGTATTATCGACTATCTTACCTGTGATTTTTATGCCGTTCTGTGCAACTGCGGGCATAGAACTACAAAAAACAAAGATAAATGACAATACAAAGAAACGAAGCCATCCTGCTCGAATTTTGCTTTTTCTTTTCATGTGATTGATTTTTGTGTGATTAATATAGTTTTAGTTAAAGGGTGCTTTTTGCGGACAGGCGGCATTATGCTGCCTGTCCGGGTTGTGTTAAGTGAAAAACCTCTTTATAATTATTGAAAACTGACGATTCCTGACTGTTACGAATCGTTTTTTATTGTTTCTTCGGGAGATAGGCAGCGAACGGATCGTTGGTCTGCATCAGCCATTCTCTGAGTTGCTTGTGCAGGGCGCGGACTAATTTAGGTCGTTCTGTTGCTATATTTTTTCATTTCGTACGGGTCTTTGTCCCGGTCGAAAAGTACAGTCCGGTCAATCTTTCCATTGGTGGCGTGTACGGCAAAAGTATATCTTGAAGTACGCAGACCCCGGTAGCCGGTAGTTGGATTATCGGGTTGTACGCGATAGTAAGGCTGCACGGTTTTCTTGTCCGCTTTTCCTGACAGGATAGAGTTGGCAAAGTCGAATGTCTGTACTTCCTGCGGAATGTCTTTGGAGAATCCCATCATGGATAATAAGGTGGGATACATATCTCCGAACGCAATCATGGTATGGTTGTCGACCCGTGGCTTGATTTGTTGAGGCCATGAAATAATCATGGGAACTTTCATGGACTCTTCGTAGTAAATGTCTTTTTCCTGCGGAGTGGTGGGCTCCCATGCATATTCCATGATCGGAAGTGAACACTACAATTGTATTGTCGAATAGTTTCAGCCGTTTCAATTCTTCGATAAGGCGTCCTACGTTTTCGTCTACTCCGGTCATGCAAGCATAGTAGTCACGGATATTGTTGCGGAAGTAGTCTCCCATTTCAGTTCCCTTGGCCGGAATGTCCGGGCGATTCTTGCATAAAGATTCCACATTCAGGTGCTTATAAATCTCTGTATATTTGTCGGGCACGAGGTCATAACCTGTATGCGGGGGATTCATGGATACGACCAATGCGAAAGGAGAACTGCTCTTTTCTGTTCCGAGAGGAACTCAATGGCACGGTCTACCTCATATTCAGGTCCCCATTTATGGGCATAGAAGAAACTGTCGCGCGGAGCGGCTGTTTCCCAATACATCGGATTGAGGTGATTGTCATACGTGCCGTAAGCTACCCAGAAGTCGAAACCATGTCGGCGTTCGGGGGGACACCATTCATTCCATGCCGTTTCTCCGCGGTTGTTGTAGGTATCCACATAGGGTTTGTAGGGTGAGTCGAGATGCCATTTCCCGATGTAGCCTGTCCGGTAGTTCTTGTCTTTCAGGACATCACTCCAGCAACGGGCTGTTTCCGGCAGTTCCACACCATAGGGGGCTGTATCCGAATTGCAGTTTCCTATTACCTTATTATTCATGGGGTACATACCGGACATCAAGATTCCCCGTGCCGGTGATGAAACAGGATAGCAACTGACTGCATTGGTGAAGAGCACTCCTTCGGACGCAAGCTGGTCTAAGTGGGGAGTTTGTACCGGTTCTTTGTCCAGGCAGCCTAAAGCGTCTCCCTCTCCATTGGTCGGCCATGATAAAAACGAGATTGGGGATTCGTTTTTATCTTGTGCCTGAACAGGCAGACTGGCTGCTATCGGCAGTAACAAAAAGGTGTTTTTTAAATGTTGTTTCATACTATTTATTTGGATTATTTCTGTTGTTCTCAGGTTAATGATTTACTGTTCCGGTAACTGTTACAAAATTAAGGTGAAGGCAAAAAAAAACGCCTCTGAGCATTTCATTCATTAATGTCTGGCGTTTCATTCAAATGACGATTAATTGGGCTTTTTTCTAGCTTTTTCGAGTTAGTTTTTGTTTCTTTGTGCGCAGAGTTAAATCTAATCCCGCCTATGAACGCAAAGAAAATTTTCTTATTAACCGCCTGTTTGTTACTTCCTTTTTTGCTTAATGCTTCTTTGGAGCAGAACTTTAAAAAGATGAATATGCAAAACGGTCTTGCCGGTAATTCCGTTTATTCCATATTTAAGGATAAGGACGGATTTATATGGTTCGGAACAGGAGACGGGTTGAGCCGTTATGACGGAAAGAATATACGCAGCTTCACTTCCGATAAGTATAATATGACTATTGAGCATATGTATGATACATCGGACGGGCTGCTTCTTTTTATCACCAGTAATAATTTGCACTGCTTTGACCGTTACCGGGAATGTTTTGTAGAAACAGCCAGTTTCAGAGATATGCGATACTATAATACGAGAGGGCTGGTACTCCTGAATGATTCTATCTACTGGTCGATTTCGAAAAATAAGTTACACTTATTGAAGCGTGTGCTTGGTAGAAGTGCTGATAATAAAACTTCTTTGCTTTCGCTTGAAGTGCTCAAAGAATTTGTACTGACCGATGAAGCGGAGATTATCTATACATTTTGTGAATCGCAGGACAAGAAGAAACTTTTCCTGGTAACGGAGAAAAGTAAACTGCTTATTTTCGATTTGCAGACGGAGAAGTTGGACGCTGTTGTTACTCTGTTTACCAGCCGGCGCGATTCATATCAGATTTCCTCATTGGTCTGTGATAAGGATTATTTGTGGATGTCGACGATAGGCGGGGGCGTGTTGCGTTATCATTTACGCAATCATTCTTTAGATTCTTTCACAAGAAATTCCAGTAGTAAACAGTATTTGTCGCATGATGACGTGTATGCTTTGATAGCCGTGGGAGATAAATATATAGCGGCTACCTGGAATGGATATACGGTACTTTCCCTGGATAGGAAGAATGGTGGTGTAACGACCGAGATTAATAACCAGCTTTTCCCGTTTTTCCTATAACCTGGAATCTCGTATGCTCTCTGCCTATTATGATTCTCAAGGGTTGCTCTATTTCGGAACACATGGGGGCGGGGTAATGATTCTCGACTTGAGGGAAAAGTTTTATGAAAGGTTCTGCCAGAGTGAGACGAGTGAAATCTGTGATATTGTGTCCGATGATAAAGGGAATATCTGGATGGCTACGTTTCATGGGGAGATATTATGCAGCGACTCGCCGTTTGACCCGTCAAAGCCTTTGACTTTTTCTCCGAAGAATACTCCCATTGTTGAAGGGAAAGCTGTGCTTTGTGCTATGAAAGATGAGGAAGGTAATTTATGGTTTGGCAATTCGGATGCATCCATAACTTGCTATCAATCTTCTTCTGGTAAGTTTATGAACTATAACTTGCCTTATGAATACCGGAAGAATAATAATCTGAAATATTCTACTTATGTGTGGCAGTTGTTTATGGACAGCAAGTACCGCTTTTTTGGGTAGGGACGCGGAACGGTTTATTACTGTTCGACCGGGAGACGAAGAACTTCTCTCCGGTTTTAACGGTGGAGGGCAAACCATTGGAGAAACATTCTATACGTGCCATTGTCGAGGGATTGAATGGGGAACTTTGGATAGGTACTCCCCGATGGATTGTACAAGTTAGTATTGAATGTCGAAGGAAAAGCGGAAATAAAAGGAAATTATGAAGTGGCAGTGGGAACTGCCGCCCGGTATGTCCGTGCTTTTGCATGCTTCTACGGACGGGCAACTTTATATCGGTTATACGGAGGGACTGGGGATTCTTGCGCAAAATAAGGACTCGATACAACATTTCTATACCACCCGTGACGGAATGTGCAGTAATTTTGTCACTTGCATAACGGAAGATGAGAACGGGCATATATGGCTAGGCACGAATTCGGGTATCTCCCGATATAGTAGGCATCAGAATTTATTCTATAATTACTATATCTCGGGCAGTAACCGTTCGGTTTTGCAAGCAGCAAATACATTGTTCTTCGGGAATAACTACGCATTGACTTATTTTAATCCGGAAACGGTGGAAATGATACCTTCGATAAAGAAAAACCTCTTGCTTGACCTGGAAGTGAATAATAAGCATGTAGCGATTGGTGAGAAGAGAAACGGGCAGGTTATATTGCAAAAGGACTTCCTTATACTGATGAGCTTACTCTGGCTTATGCCAACCGTGACTTTTCGCTTTCATTCAGCAACTTGCTATATTCGGAAGAACATCAAGTATAATTATCGTTTGCTCCCTTATCAGAATGAATGGGTGGTATGCAACGGAGGAGAAAAAGCTGCTTATACCAATCTGCCTGCCGGTGATTATGTGTTTGAGGTGAAAAGCGTTTATCCCGACGGCACTGACAGCGTGGTAAATACATTAGCGATACGTATTCTTCCTCACTGGAGCCAGACTATCTGGTTTCGCCTGTGTGTGCTTTTGGTTATATTGTTGATAACCGGCTATGCCGTTCACCGTGTTCGCCGTGAACAGCGAAGGGCTAAACGCGAATTACTCCTGAAACATGAATTGCATATATCCAATATGGAGCGTGAGCAGGAAAAACAGATTCGGGAAGAGAGGAGAACTTCTTTACCTGTGTGGCTCATGAGTTGCGGACTCCGTTGACATTGGTACTTTCTCCGTTACAGGAACTGTTACATCGAAAGACAAATGCTGACCCTGATTATAAGGCTTTGTCGCTGATGTATGAAAATGGTAATTCACTTCACCGCTTGGTAGACGACTTGTTGAGTGTGCAAAAGATTGAGGCGGGGATGATGAAATTATGTCTTTCCGAAGTGAATGTCGTGGCTCTATTGAAAGAAACGGCGAATACTTTCCGGCAAATGGCGGTGTCGCGAAAGATTGATTTCGTTCTTGATTTGCCAGATAAATCTATTCCTCTATGGGTGGATATTGAGAAAGTCGCTTCTGCTGTACGCAATTTATTGTCGAACGCATTTAAATATACGGAAGCGGGAGGTAACATCACTCTTGCTGTAATGGAGAATACAATGGATGAAAAGGATTATTGCCGGATTGTAGTTTCCGATACGGGCAGAGGGATTCCGGTTGAATTGCAACATCGGGTATTCGACTCGTTTGTTACCGGAGGGGCGGCCCCTTCCTTTTCGACTAAAGTCGGTATTGGCTTGCGTATTGTGAAGAATACGATGGATATGCATCACGGGACAGTAGACTTACAAAGCGAATTGGGAAAGGGAAGTAGCTTTAGCTTGAATTTCCCGAAAGGGAAAGCCCATTTTGCCGACGATAACTGTGAAGAAACGGTCTATGAACCGACGACGGATGACAACGCAAGTCCGACGGATGAACCTGTCGTACCGGAACAGGTAAATAAAGAAGAGCTATCTGCTGCAAGGTATAAAACAACTTTGCTGGTTGTAGAAGATAACCCAGATATACGGCAGTATATTGTGAGTCTTTTTCCAGAATAAATATAATGTTCTGGAGGCTGCCGACGGTGAAGAAGGGGTGCAGCAGGCTATGCGACATTTGCCGGATTTGATAATCTCCGATATTATGATGCCAATAAAGACGGTTTTGCCTGTTGCAAGGAAATCAGGGAGCAGGTGGAGACAGCACATATCCCTATTTTAATGTTGACGGCAAAAGCGGAAGATGCGGATATAATACGGGGAGCGCAGCTTGGAGTGGATGATTATATGATGAAACCCTTTAATCCGGAAATACTGAAAGCTAAAGTCGAAAATCTGATTCTGCGCAAGGGAACATTTGAAACGAATTTATACAAAATCGTTGATGTTGAAGCAAACGGCGCAGGAAACAGAGGGGATGATTTCATGCAAAAAGTAATTAATGTCATAGAAGCCAATCTGGCTAATGAGGATTTTAGTGTGCAAATGCTTGCCGAACGGTTGAATATGTCGCAACCAACTTTATACAGGAAAATTAAGGAACGAAGTGAGCTTTCTATTATTAAAGTGATTCGTAGTATAAGGATGAGTAAGGCGGCTTCGCTTATCATGGAGCATAAATACTCTGTTTTGGAAATATCTGAAATGGTCGGGTTTAACGACCCTAATACATTTCGTAAGCATTTCATAGAGCAATTTGGTGTGCTTCCTTCTAAGTATGATGAACGGAGTAAGGGAGAAGAGATTGATGAACAACAGAGACAGTAACTATACATTTATTATATAAATAGAAAATGCTCATTCCGTATTGTGTGGAATGAGCATTTTTCATTTTGCTATGATTTATCTTTTGCTGACTTTAGAACCGGAAACTCAGCCCCCTAGGAAATTGAATCCTTCGGCAGGATAACCTAAATAGTATTGATACTTCTTGTTCAGCAGATTGTGTACTTGCGCATAGACCGATACTCGTTTGAACACATTATAGCTTTCCCCAATGTGCAAATCATTGATAGCAGCCATTTTTGCGTATCCTTCCACTTCTTCCCTGTTGATGTAGTCATAGCTGAGATTGATATTCAAGGCGGAAATCGGATGAATACGAACGTTGAAAGACATTTCGCTGGCAGGTTTTACAGCCAACAGATATTCTTCTGTTTTGCTGTCCCATTTACGATAAGTGTACTTGGCAGATAAAGACACGATTTCTTTATAGTCGTAACTAACTTCACCTCCGACATAAAGATTGTCTGTATTATCTTGCGAGAAATTCAGATAAGATTCGAAATGGGTAACACTCGCTCTTCCGAAAGCTGAATAAGATAAGTCATTTTTCAAGTTCTGGTAGCCTCCGTATATATTGAACCATACTCCCCGGATAAGGGCTGGCCTTGAATCGAGCGTACCATTAATTTGTTCGTATGTATCGTAAGGACGTTGCACATATCCCCAGGTGGAAGAAAGATGGGCGTCCGGCAGTTCGCCATAAGGACAAATACTCTCCAATCTGCGGAAATCATTGAGAAGTTTCCCTCCTGTTGCTTTGGCATAAACTACATAGCTGTCAGAGAATATGTATTGTGCAGTGATGTCCGGTGATACGCGGAATGTTTTGTCGAATCCGAAAGATAAGTCCACATTGGCGCCGACGTGTAATTTCCAGTCATCATTATCCAGTTCGTAATAAGGATTCAGAAGGAGGGTTGTATAATTCTTGAAGTATTCATCTCCAGTGGAGATATTCTTTGTATATCTGCTGTATAAGAAATTGTTCATAGCTAATGCAATAGTAACCGATTGCTGGTCGTTGATCGCTCCTGTGACATCTCCTTTGGTACGTATGATTGTTTCTTTAAGCGATGTATTGTCTGTATGTTCATTGAGCATATTGTGCTGACGTTCGTACATCAACAGATTCGTCTCGGCATTGAAACGCAGGGGAGCGGTTTCATCGATGGAATGAATGCCGGCATGAAAATCTCCGGATGTAAACTTTTGCTTGCTGTTCGCACTTCCCGGTTTGAAGTTAAAATTACTCAGTCCGAAGTTACCGGCAATATTCAAATCCAGCTTGTTAAACTGGTGTGTATAATCTACGTTGGCACGTGTACGGTAATAGAATGCATTCCATTTCTCGCTGTCGGTGAAAAGGAATGGTCAGTTTACCGTCCATCCCATCCATTTGGAAGCGTACATTCAGTTTGTCTTTATCAGACAAGCGGAATAAATAATTGGCGAGTACATCGAGATTGCCGTAATTGCCATAACCGGCACGCACATATCCGGGAGTGCTGCCGGGTTGTGTTTCTTTTCCGGTATAGGGGCGCATCAGACCTGCTGGAACGGAGGTCGCCGGAAAGAATGTCGTGGCGTATTCCACATTTTTCTTGCTGACTGTCGGTTCTTCCACTTTGGGCAGGACGTTCACTTTCGAGGCGTCCATAATATCCGGATTATATTCTTGTTCCACAACGACAGTACGGTTCATGGTCGTATCTTTGGGTTGGGTAGTCTGGGCTTGAAGAGCTGACGGTATTGAGATTGCCAGTGTAAGCCCTCCTATTATATAAAAAGCTCGTTTCATATCATTTCTGTTTTTTAGATTCTCAATTTTCAGTTTTCAGTTTCTGAAGTCTGCTTTCAATCATACTCTCAATATCGTCGTTACCTTGATAGTTCTGTTGCAGGCTCAATAGGTATTGGCGTGCGTCCAGATCTTTGCCTGTCGCATGATAAACATCGGATAGAAGGACAAAGCTGCGTGCCAGCCAGTAAGCGTGAGGGGTACTCTGTTCGATGTAGTTGAGAAGTTCTTTTTCCGCAGCAGCATATTCTTTGGCATCGTAAAGCCCTTGGGCAACCTGATATTTCGCTTCGGCACCGTAAGAGTTACGTGTGTCCTTAGCCAATTCGCGATAATCGTCCATTGCTTTCTTGCCAGCTTTTTGGTTAGTATAAGCTTTGGCACGGTAATAGAGCGCTTCGTTTCTTAGTTCCGGACTAAGCTTGGGCTCTACCAGTAAATCGGTAGCGGCATGGATTGTTTCCACATCGTCTCTCAACAGGAAGGCACAACGCAGGATACCTGTTTCGGCAAGCTGGCGTCTTTCTACATTGGTTGCTTTCTCTTTCAGCATTTTGTAACTTGCCAGTGCCTCTGCCGTATTTTTTGTTGGTTAAACTGTACTTCCGCCCGCAGGATAAGTGCTTCTTCCGCAAATGGATTATTCGGATATTCCAATAACTTGCCGGAGTGGAGGAGAATCATATCATAATTCTTCTGTTCACTGCCGATCAGACAGAGATAGTAATGTGCATTCAGACTGAAAGCTCCTTCGGGGAAAGTCTGCAGGTATTTGTTGAGGCTTGTTTTGGCTTCTTCCATTCTGCCTTTCATATAAATCTTTTCGGCAGCGGTATACGTAAGCGAATCCTGTTCGTTGGCGTCGAAACGGATATGTCCCGGCATGGCATTCGCTAAAGCGGCAAACTCATCAATACGGTTCAAGTCTACATAAATAGACTTCAAGTCACGCATGGCGAGGCGTGCTTCTTCGCTGCCCGGATATTTCTCGATAACTTGCTTATATGCTTCGATCGCTTGGTTATAATCTCCTTTCTGATAAAACAGCAAACCGATTTCTGCGGCAGCTTTCCGGCTGACCGGGCTTTCGGGATATTTGTTCAGCAGTTCCTTGAAGGAGGTGATAGCCTGATTGTTGTTATCCATTAGCACATAGGAACGCCCTTTCTCATAAATGGCGTTTACAGCATAAGGTGAAGCGGGATATTTGCCGACCAGACGGTTCAATAAAGTGATTTTACCGGTGTAGTCCTTCTGTAAGCCGGATACGAGAGCGAGTTGATAGAAAGAATAATCTCCTGAAGGAGTATTCATTTGCTCGGCTTGCGAATAGTAATGTTTGGCTTCTTCAAAGTTACGTACATGGAGGTGGCAGTCACCAATACGGTTGTAAGCGTCGGCAAGCGCCGTTGTGTTTTCTCCTTTTTCCAATTGGATATATTTTTGGAAATAGTTGCTTGCCTGTGTATAGTCTTTCCGATGGAAAGCGATATAGCCCAAGTTGTAATTAGCCAACGCGTACATTTCGTTATTGGGCTGGGTGGTCAGTTGCAGGTAGGCGTTGAAATCGCGGGCTGCCTCTACCATTCGGTTGAGACGATAATATGACTCTCCACACCAGTAGTAAGCGTCTGCTTTGGTCTGGCGGTTGTATTGTCCGATAGCGATAGACTGGTTCAGGTATTTAAGAGCCTGTTCGAAGTCGGCGTTGGCAAAAGATTGTGTACCTAACTGGAATAATATCTTTTGTTTGGCTTCCAGTATCTGGGCACTCGGTTTGGCAATCCGGTCGATAGATTTTAATGCGGCATCGTAGCTGCGGGTATTCATATAAACTTCTACCAGGTAACTGCTTACTTTTTTCGGCGTATGGAGAGGTCGGAAATTCATTCAGGAACTTCTCGAAAGCAGTGACAGACTCGCCGAAGGCAGAAAAAGAAGTTTCGTGCAGGCAAAGCGCATAGTTATAAGCTGCCTGTTCTTTGATTTGCATATTGGCATTGGATGCAGCAGCCTGTTCGAAAGCCATACGCGCTTTGTTCTTTTCTGCCAATTGCAGGTAGGAAAGTCCCATGTGCAGATAAGCGTTCTGTGTAAGGGCATCGTTTTCTGTGGTTACTTTGCCTAACGTCTCTGCTGCTTTGGAATAAACTTTTGTTTGATAGTAAGAAAGTCCCAGCATATAAAGGGCATCACGGCGCGGGACGGCGTGCTCTCTGTCCAGATAATTGCTGAATGCTTCTACGGCTTGGGGATATTGCCCGAAGTGGTAGTAGGCATCTCCTAGGATGCGGTACATTTCGGCGGCGTGCTCGTTATTCGGGTAAGCCGACAGGTAATTCTGTGCTACGATTTGTGCCTTATCATAATTCTTGAGCTGTACATAAATCTCGGCGATATAATAAGGGACGAGTGCCTTGTATTTAGCATTGTCTTGTAGCGGCAGGAAACCTTTCAATGCTTCGTTATAGCGTTTCTGTGTGTAACGGATATAAGAAATATAGTAATCACAGTCTGTTGCATACTTGGGACTGTTGGCACGTAAGGTTTCGAACCAGATAGCAGCTTCCCGCAAATCGTTTGTTTTCAGATAACAGGTAGCCAGTTGATAAGTGCGGTCGTCCCGTTCCTCATTGTTTAGCAAATCGAGGTCGGTAGAGTTGAAGAGTGCCATAGCCTCATCGTATTTTCCTTCGTAGAAGTAGCAGGAAGCCAGTAACGAGTAGATACGATTGGCATAAGGAGTATCGGGATAATGGTCGAGATACTTGCGGAGCAATTCGATACGGTTCTTGTCGTTCAACTCGTAAGCTGAACTGACCAACATATACTCCGCATCTTGGAGTAGGCTGGCTGTTGGCTTTTTGCTTTACAAATGCCTTTAGTGCCGGCAGGGCAGCGGCATAATTTTTTCCTGGAAAAGTTCTTTCCCTTCTTTATAAAGGTTGTCAGCCGAAGTGAATTTATCACCTGTCTGGGCAAATCCTATAATTGGTGCGCAACAGATAGTCGCACAAATGAGTCTAGTAATTTCTTTTTTTCATAATAGGGTGTTTATGCAAAAGTACTATATATCTTCCAATGACGTATTTTAATGGCTGTTAATTTAAAGCTCATTAAAATATTAGACAGAATGGAAGGGGATATGTTTCCGTAATTTGTTATATTTTAACGAATTATCTGTCGGATAAGAATTTTTAAGTCCTCGACGGATAGAATCCAGTCCAAAATCTTCCGGATTGATCTCGGAGAGAGGCAGGAAGAAAGAATCTGATACATCATCCATTGCCGAGAAGTGGCTTATATCTTCTACGGTACAAAGAAAGAACATATCAAGTGTGTGCACGGGAAAACCGGAATAGATGTAAATATTGGCAAGTGAGAATTGATAGACGGCTTGTTGCACTTTCAATCCGGTTTCCTCCAATACTTCACGGGCTACGCCTTCTTCGCCGGTTTCGTTCATGTCGATAAATCCCCCGGGAAGGTCGAGCGTACCTTTGGCAGGTTCTTTGGCACGGCGGCAGACGAGCAGCTCGTTTTGGTCGTTCAGGATTAGAGCCACGGTAGCGGAAGATGGATTGAAATAATAGACAAAGCCGCAATCTGTACATTTTTTTGGACTTTTCATTGTTGACTTCGAAATGAGAGGAACCACATTCCGGACAATATTGGAACAGGTCAAGAGGATGTTTCATAATTCTTTTGCAGATACTGCATTTTGGTTTTTCGATTACAAAAGTACCTAAAAAGCAAAAACGACAAACTTTGTGAGTGTATCGTTTTTGCCTGCCTTTTCTTTTTCCCTCAACGAAGACGTTCCTTTGAATTATTTTACTTGCGATTTTCTAAACTTTCTCCAACGAAAGATGCTTTATTTGAATCAGTAACCAACATTGTACTGTGTATTTTATTATATCCGTATTGTTTGTTCCATACATCTTTGTTAGCTAATTGTATACTGTATTCCCAACGTGCCGAAATGGTTGGTCTGGGGTCGGGAAGATTCAAATAAATATCATATTCACCGCTTGGCATTGATTCCGGTAGTCCGAATCGAGCCTGAATGTTAATCTGCTCATTCGGAAACCAGAAACGCGGATCTTCTTTAAGTTTGATCTTATACTTGTTCTCTTTCTTCTTTTTGTGGACAAATACAATCTCGACATCTCTCGGATTAAATGGGGCAGCCCAACCTGTATTCTGTAACTTTGACACCACTTCATAAGGACAACCTATTTCTCCTTTGGGAGTAAAATATCCTTCGGAGAGAGTGAAGCGATAACCTAAACGCTTTTGTATTTCCTTCATGCATTGTTCGTCCTCCCATTGGTTGATGACTGGGGATGATAATCAATATTAATATACGACCAATGGTATTTGGCAAAGTCTGTTACAGCATTCTCGCAGTTCGAATATTCCGACAGTTTACAGGTTTCTCCTCCCATGGCTACATATTTTGTTTCCCATTCCCAGAATTTTCTGTAATCAGGATTCTCTCCGAAAGTTCCCATGTCATCTATGTCGGCCAGAAAACAGTCGTTGTGAAAAGCTATACGAGATAAGTCGGATTCATTATAAGCCGTTTTCCTAGTAATGGTGTCGGTGTAGTTAATATTGAAAGTAAATAACTTGGCTACCGGATACCGTACACTTATCATTCTGTCCTTGGGCATTACTTTCAGAAGGGCATCCAGTACCTTACGGCGGGGAGCATACTCTCCCTTTTTAGGCTGGTAGTTATAATGGTCAGTATAGTACCATTCTCCCCATACCCCGACAAATCCGGCTTCGAGTACACATATTACATCCGAAAATTCTTCCAGAATAGGTTTTAGTTGTTGGATATGCTGTTCCGTGAGTTCCCTGGGAGCATCCCATGGCTTTTCGTTTTCAGAGGAAGTATATGCAAAGCGTAATACAGATTTTGCTCCTCCTTTTCTGAGAGCCAACATATTGTTGCGTATCCGTTGCAGATATTCTTCGGAGATCAACTTATCTTTGAAATCTCTCATATAGTAGGCGGTGAATATAAGGCTCATGCCTTTCTCCCGACATTCTTTCAAGAAGGCGGGGGTAATGGAGTGGTTATTGTCCGTGGCATATTCCTGATGAGTGAAGAATCTCTCTCCGGGTTACAAATTATTTCCTCCGAGGGTTGGTATGTTACTTTCTCCAGTTGATCCGGCGTACTGGAAGCGGGAGATTCTGTTTCTTCTTTGGAGTTTACTTTGTCATTGCAGAAAGTCAATAACAGAGCCGGAATACAAAAAAGAGATAAGAAGAGTCTTTTCATGGGATACTATATATGAAGTGTGAATATTCGGGATTATTTAACTTCTACAAACCAGGGAAGCCGTGAAAGAGGGACGTCGAGGGTATACGTTTTACCTCCTTTATAGACTTTTCCCAGATCATCTTTCCATTTACCTTTGGGGAGTTTTACTGTACGTGTATTGCCGCTGGACATAATGGGGGCTACCAGGTATTTATCCCCCAACATATACTGGTCTCTGCATTCTTCAAATCCCTGATTAGGGAAGGCATAATCCATGTGACGTACAATGGGTTCTCCTGTAATAGAGGCTTTTTTTGCCTGTGAGAGTATATAATCACCCAGTTGCTCATGCCATTTGGCATACTTGATGCACGTTTCCAGGTTCTCTTTATTTAGAATCCGCCAGGGGCTACCGAAAACTGCATCATCGGCATCATGGAATGTATCTGGCAGGAACGTACAATCAATGTCTGGTCAAAACCGGACGCATCAATACCCTGAAAACTGGAATATTCACCGCCTCCAATCATGTCGGGACAGGCATACGAATATCCCAACAGACCGGCGGCTATCATTGAGGGTACCAGACTTGCCACCCGTCCCATGAGTATTTCTTGTCGCCCAGGCGTTGCACTAAAGGCTGGCCGCCTAATTTCCAGCAGGCACGGAATTCGTTATATGGAAATTCGAGCCCCAACTTGGCCCATAAATAAGTCTGTTCGGTATCATACGATTGGCGGTCGAAAACATCTACCTCTTTTTCCGGATATCTTTCCGGGTCTCCTGCATCGAATTTGAAACCGTCGATATGATAGTCTTGTTGCATTTTCTTGAGCGTACTCCGTAAATGGTTATAAGCGTCGGGATTGCTCAGGTCATAGCAGGCACTGGAACCGTTCCACCAATCGAGAATTGCCGGCTGGTCACTACCTTTTCTTTTTTACCAGATATCCCTTTGTCTTTAGATACCTGAATTCTTCGCTATCGGGTGACACAAACGGACTTACCCATAACATCACTTTAAATCCCATGGCATGAAGTTCGTCAACCATTGCTTTGGGGTTGAAACTTGTCCGGGCGGAAGTTGAAGTTTCCGTAATCTTTTTGCCAGTTATCGTCAATCATCAGTATGCCGGTAGGAAATCCGTTGTCGATAATACTTCTTGCATATTTCAGGATATCCTCTTGATTCTGATTATATATAAGCTCTATCCAGGTATTGTATTGCGGTTTTGAGAAGAACAGTTCGGGCGGCAATATACCGGCGGGTGGGAGGTACTTTCCGGAAGCGGCCAGGTAAGCCTCTTTTAATGTGTTTCCCGCGGTAGCGTGCTCTATTGTTCCTCTGGCGGATTCTATGCGGATTTTGCCGTCTCTCAGTTGAAACCGGAATGGACCGTCACACCAGATATAACGCCCCTTATTCGAGATAAGTAACGGGGTAGTCTGGTTATTAAAATTCTGGGTTTGCAGGTCGGCTTCTATTGTGTTATCGCAGAAAGGCATTTTATTGCCGAGGTCGGTAGCTCCTCCCCACCATTTTTCATTGGGAAGGATTTCTATTTCTTTTTACCTGTTGTGGCAAAGCAGTTGTAGCGAGACTGAATGCCAGGATACTGAGGATTAATTTCTTCATAATATAAATATTAATGTGACTAATGCTTGATAAATTCGGAGGGTGAACTGCCGAATTGCTCTTTAAATGTTCTCGTGAAATAAGACGGACTTTCGATTCCGACGGCATAACCGACTTCACTGATTGACATATCGGTGGTTCTTAACAATTCGGCTGCCTTGTCCAACCGAATCTTACGGATGTAATTTCCCAAAGACATTCCGGTTGTCGACTTGATAAAGCTATACAGTTTGGTCCTGTTCATTCCAAGTTCGAGGCAGAGGTGGTCGACGGAGAATTGCTGGTCGGTTAGATTGGCATTGACCAATTCCACTAGTTTGCCGAACACTTCTCTTTGTTTCTTGTCCTGAATCTCCTGCCGGACGTTGTTGGCGGTAGGCAGATTCCTCATCTGATGACTTTTATTGAGAAGATTGCGGACGTTTGCTTTGAGAAGTCTGGGGTTGAAGGGTTTGGGGATGTATGCATCCGCTCCCATTTCAATCCCTTCAATCTGGTCCTCAACCTGCGATTTTGCAGTAAGCAGAATGATAGGAATAAAACAAGTCTGTAAGTTCTTCTTTAGAGTTGCACACAGTTCTATGCCGTTCATTCTGGGCATCATTACGTCTGAAATGATACTGTCCGGGAGGCTGCGGTTACATTTGTCCAAGGCTTCCTGTCCATCAATAGCCATGATGATATTATAGTCTTTTACGAAATACTCCTTAATATCATAAGTATTTCGTGGTTGTCGTCCACCAGCAGAATCGTAGGTTTGCCTTCCATATAAATAGCTGTGGTCTCTTCTATCTCCAATGGTTCGTACTCTACTGCATAGTTTGATAAATAGTCTTTTAGTACGAAAGTACTTTTTCTTCTATCTTTTCCTCTTTGGCCAGATAGGTGTCCGATATCGGCAGGGCTATGATAACTTCGGTTCCTGCATCTGGCTTGCTGCTGATGATAATTCCGCCGTGGTGGAGTTCGATAAGGGATTTGACCAGAGATAACCCGATGCCCGAACCGGTATGCTGTTTACCTGTATTATTTTGCACCTGATGAAAACGTTTGAAAATGGTAGGCAGTACGGCTTTCTCCATGCCAATCCCTGTATCGCTCACTCTTATTATCGCCTGTTCGCCGGGAATCATATCTTTGGTATTCCAGAAAGAATCCTTATAGCGGGGAACAATGTCATTCACGTATCCTTTAGCAACCTGAATGTTGATTTCGCTGCCGGCATGAGAATAGCGTATACTGTTGGAAAGGATATTCGACAGTATTTTACCGAAATGCTCCGGGTCTATCCACATCCCGATCTCCGGATTGTCAATTTGTAAGTTCACATGGATGTCGGAGGCTTCCGCCCAGCCTTTGAATTCTTCGTAAATATCGCTCACGTATTCAGGAATAGAAGTATAGGTCGTCCTGAGTTGGGCGGACTTCACTTCTACCCGGTGAAAATCAAGCAGTTCGTTGACCATGTTCGACAGTTTGCCTGTATTATGTCTTTATGATATTTACATATTTGTTTGTGCAAATGTCCTCGTCTTCAGCAATCTCATTGATAGCGTGGCTTATCAAGGTCAGCGGGGTCCGGAACTCATGAGAAACATCCGTGAAGAATCTCATTTTCATTTGCATCATTTCCTCTTTCTGTCGTTCCTGTTCTTTCTGCATGGAAATCGTATTCTTCATCTGAGTCCACTTGATGAAGTAACGGAAACCTACGTAGAACAGTCCCAGAATGGCGAGAATATATAGGGTATAAGCCCACCAAGTCATCCAGAAAGGGGGTTGGGAGTAAATCTGCAATGCATATTGTTCATTACTCCATATTTGCCAGTCGCCTGCTTCCACCAGTAAGGTATGCGAACCGAACGGAATTTTCTGATAAGCTACGGCTGGTTCCTTGCCTGCTTCTATATATCGCCATTCATTATCATATCCTTCCAGTTTGTAGCGGTAGCGTATGTGGTGCTGGTTACTGTAAGATAATGAGGTGAAGTTGACGGAGAAATTATTATCAGGATACTTGAGTTCAAGACTGTTGGAAAATTCGATGTCCGAGTCTACAGGTTTTCCGTTGATATGGCAACCGGTAAAGTAAACACGATATGAGGTGTTATGCGGAGTTTCGGCAATAGGAGTGAAGTAGTTCAGGCCGTGGGCTCCTCCGAAGTATAAGTTTCCTTCGTCATCCTTGGCGGAAGAGGAAGTACCGAACACATAACTTTGTAAGCCATCGTTTGTGTCGAATACATTGAAGCGTTTTATCCCGTCGTCGAAGTAGTTCAGATTAAAGCCTCCGCACCATACACGCCCGAACTTGTCGACTTCGATACTCTCTATGTCGTTGGACGTCGCTCCGGCTTCTATCCCGTAACTTTCGGCTGAGTAGTCATAAATCCCGTTGGGCCTGTCTATCAGTGTCACTTTGTTAAGCCCGTTGCCCATGGTGCCTATCCAGTAAGTAGAGTCGCTTCCCTTGTCGATAGGCCAGATGTAGTTACTGCTTAAACTGTTCTCGTCGTTCTCTCTCGCCAGATATTTGACGATACGGACTACCTTGCCTTCATTATCGAATATGACACGGTTGATACCCATTGCCGATGTGATAATGAGTTCATTTTTAGTTGTGTCGCTATATATGTTGTGAAGCAAGTCGGTGGACAGATTACAGGGAGCGGGTGTCCGGCTGGTATAGGTCATCGTGTTTTTCCATAGACCGTTGATCTCTTCGAAACACTCCAGTCCGGCATACGTCGTGACCCACAAACGGTTGAACTTGTCGAAATCCAGCCAGAAAATATAACCGCCGTTGATTGTCCGCAGTGAGTGGGTAACTTCTCTTGTCTTTTTATTGATAATGACGATATTATCTCTGACAGCTGCATAGATATTCCTGCTATCCGACTGTATACTTGTGATACTCGGAAATAACTGGGGAAGGTGACAATAATCCCATATCACCTCTTTTGTTCTGATATCGAAACTGCTCAATCCGCCAAACTTGCTTCCCATATATACATGGCCATCCTTGCTGTAATGTACGGAACTGATAAACTCGGAACCGATACTTGTATCGGACGTTCTGAAAGGACTGTATCTGACTGTTTTGAAAAAACGGGCCCTTGTATTGGCATAAGACACGCCTGCGGTCCAGGCGGATACCCATAGATTATTGTCCCTGTCGAGGAAGATATTGTTGATGTCACTTCCTACCGAATAGGGATTGGACGGTGAGTGCTTATGTTCCATGACAGAGGTGGACTCATTGCTTTTCCATACTTGGAAAAGCCCTTCGTTTGCTCCTATCCATACATATTCGGGGTCAACACATAAGGACAGTACCCCGCCCGGAGTATGGAACATGACCTGCTTGGCAAGTGTATAACTGCCGTCGTTTTCGATTTTATATTTAGCCAGATGTTCCTGATAGATGATCCATAAATCTCCGTTATCATAACAAATATCCCTGACTCCCGATCCTATGTTATTATTGATATTGCCGGAAAACTTCAGTTCTCCCTCAGCGTCAACCTTGTAGGCGGACAGATACCTTTTTCCTGAAATCCAGGCATTCCCCAGGCTGTCTGTTGCCACCTTCGGGTTCAACTCGTCGGAAATATAATTGTAAGTGTCTCCTATCTTTCTGGCAGAAATGACCGGTTCCCCGTTATCTTTTCCGGAAGATTCAATCTTTACCAATCTGATTTGGTTATCCGATATGAGCCATAACTGATTACCAATGCCCTGCTTGAGCACCCTGACTTTGGAATAAAAGGCGGGATCGGGTTGAGCCTCTGTCCGGTAACTGACAAATTGCTTGGTTCTGATATCAAAACAAGCCAGTCCGGCTTCCGTAGCCAGCCAGATATAGCGACCTACTATCTGAATACTATAAACTCTGTTATAATAGACTGAATTTATAATACCGTTTTCGTACTTGTAGGAATCAATGGAATATCCGTCGTATCGATTAAGCCCTCTATGGCTTCCGAACCACATATATCCTAAGGAGTCTTGTACGATACAGGTCACGTTATCGTGTAGCAGTCCCTCGTTTCTGGTCAGATGACGGAACAGGAGTTCTTCCTGTGCATTGCCGGTTATGAATGCACAGGAAAGAACGATAAGTGACAGAATGATTTGTTTATAATATCTCATAAGCAAAAAACGTCTGTGTTATGGACGAACGGTTATGTCAATGGTAGAGAACTGAGTGTTGTAATCATATTCACTTGCATGAATATTGTTTCCTACATTGTCTTTATACCCGCTATCCGAATAGTTTTTCATACTTGTATTGGTGCCTATTACGACTACCTGATAATTACCCGGTTGCGTATACGTATATTGATATTTTAATATTCCGGAGTTGTCATTGATGTTCAGAGACTGGCCTGTGGAGAACGGAATATAGTCTATATCACCATAACTTGCGGAAGCTATGTAGTAATCGCCTAAATATCCGGCATTATTACTAGGAGTAAATAAGATCTGTATGTATGACAATGTACCCATAGTTTTTCCCGTAGCTCCCTGCCAGGCGTCTATAACACTCGACAAATCAACGGAGTAGTCTGTAAACGCGGTATTGGGATTCCAGTATATGTCCCAGACGGTTTCATCTCTGAATATAACCTCCGTTTCGCCGACTCCAATGCCGCCGAGGCGGATGACTACCTGAAAGGTTGTGATGTCCGGACGCTGCTCTCCCGAACTGACATCTTCCAGGATGTCTTTGTCGAATCTCATCCGTAAATTCAGCTTTTGTTTGTTCCCAGTTTGGCGTCCGTATGCAGGCGGAGTGCCTGATACCACCATTCGGGATGAACGGATGTGATTTTCAGTACATTCTGCTGAATGGACTCGTCATACTCGATTTCGGCTTCCGAACCTATCAGGTTATCACCACTGCCTGCGTTCACAACTTCTGCGAGATTGTCCGTAATGGAAGTGGAACCGGCGGGTGTATCGGCAAAGTTACAATTATACGGTGTAATTTCCGGATCGATAGGGCGATAATTGTTGTTTTGTAAATCATCGTTGGTTTTTCCTTGCAGCAGATAGTAGGCACTGCTCTTGTAGTCGTGCCCGTCATCTCCGGTGTAAATGGATACGGCCATTGCATTATGCCGGATACTGAATGTAACGGGTTCTCCTACCTTTACCTCTGTCTTGTCTGCGCTGGCGGAGATATGTAAGCTGGGGGCTTTCTCTTCATTGCACGCAATAAATGTAGTTGCTGCGAGCAGAAGTATGAATTTAGTATAGGTTGTTTTCATTCTCTTATCGTTTTAAGTTGACACAAAAGATTAATATCCCGGGTTCTGAGTCAGGTTCTTGTTCACATCTATTTCACTCAAAGGCACGGGCAATAACATATTGCGGGATTGGATATTCTCCGGAGCTCCGGGAGTTGTGATTTCCCGTTCCGTATTACTGATGAACGGGTTATATTGCCGCCATGCCTGCATCTGCTTTTACCAGGATACCGCGGCGGACGAGGTCGCACCACCTGTCGGTCGACTCGGCTACTAGTTCGCGTGCCCGTTCGTTAAGTATTTCAGTTCTGAAGGCTGTATAATCATCGCCGTATCTGTTATACTCCCCAGGCAGTTCTCACTCCGTCGTAGATATAACCGTATGCTCCGGGTTTCCAGTCGGGTACACATTCGTCTACTTCGGTAGCATAGTCGGTAATTAATTTACGGGGCAGTACATCCTGGTGCATAATGCCTTCGTTGGCGATTCGCGAACGTTTGCGCACAAGGTTGACAGCGTCGTAAGCAGACTGTATGGAGATTCCGCTCATGTCCATTCCTGAAGAAGGTCGGTAGTCGCCGGGAGCATGGTTGACTTCGTTGTATGCTTCCGCGTACATCAGTAACACGTCCGCATAGCGGAGCAGAGGTTCATCCATACCGAAGTTGGTGTAATTGTATGATGAAGGGTCTGCCAACGGATATCGTCTGAATTTGCCGATACTCCATTGAAGCCAGTTATTGTTTTCCGTGGCCTCGCTCAGCTTCTGGTCGCCCCTTGTGTCCCAATACATCTTGTAGTCCCAGCCCCATAACGTTCCGTCATCTTGTATGGTCATTCGCGGGCAGTTCCATAAACGGCGGATAGAGTCGCTCGGTTCATACATCATGCGGTGGTAGTCCGAACTTGAGATGTTATCCCACGAACCTCCGAGATTTTGGTTGCCTCTGATACCGAACATCATGCCTGTCCATGTTCCCGTATCGTCACCTGTCAATCCCTGAACACACCACAAAACTTCATCCGGTGCCTTGTCCCGGGTCTTGGCATTGAATACATCCGGATAATAGTCCACCAGTTTGTAACGTCCGCCTTGAATAACAGCACTTGAATGTTCGAGTGACTTCTCGAAATTGTCGGCTGCATTGCCTAGTATTTCTTTCCCGTCCCGTTGCGCTACGCTACCCAGCCATAAATATACTTTAGCCAGGAAACCATGGCAGGCGTCTTTGGTCAATCTGCCGTATTGATAGCCTTTTGAAGTGTCACCCTTGTCCATTGTGTGACTGATACAGTATTCGAAATCCTCTATGATTTGCCGGAATACTTCTTTCTGCGGAGTGCGTGTCACCTCCAGTCCGTCAAGAGATTTGGTATCGGTCAATACCAGCGGCACATCACCAAACCACCTGACAAGGTCGAAATACAGGAAAGCACGGATGCCATGTGCCTGTCCGACATATCTTTCCCAGTTGTTGATTTTCTCTTTGTTGGCAGTCACGTTGTCTATCACAGAATTGCAGTCTTTTATCACTGCATAGTGATTTTGCCACATACCGGCGATATATGTGTTCTCAGAACCGTATGTAAAGTTACTCAGTCCGCTTGCTTCGTCCCAGCTTGCGCGTTTCAGCAAGTCGTTGGGGATTTGCTTTATATTGTATCCCGTCACCCACGAATCGGATAATCTGCGGTAAACACCATTAATGGCTTGCCGCGCATCGGATTCACTGTTGTAGAAATTGTCAGTTGTCAGCTTGCCTTTGGGGTCTTCTTCCAGAAAATCGGAGCAGCCACAAATGTTCAGGCATACAAGCATTGCAATTAATATGTTAAACTTATTCATGTCCTTGTTCTTTTTTATGATTAAAACCCTAGTTCGATTGAAAGCGAGAAGGAGCGTGGTCTCGGGTACGGGCTCATGTCGAGTCCGGGAGCCAGACGGGCTACTGTTCCGTAACCAGTATTTGCCTCGGGGTCGAAGCCGGAGTAACGGGTCCAGAGCCATAAGTTCGTTCCGGTCAGTGCTATGCGCATTTTGGAGAGTCCCATTTTGCCGGTTAACTTGGCGGGGAAGGTATAGCCCAGGGTCAGGGTTTGCAGACGTAAGAATGAACCGTCTTCTACCAGATCACTTCTAAGTACGCTTTCTCCCCAGGTTCCTCGGCCGTACAAAGGATAATTATTAGTGGGGGTGTTGGCAGACCATACATCTTTGTAGACACTCTTCAGGACGTTGTTGATACTAGTCGTTCCTACGGGAGAGTAGGCGTTGCCGTTTACTACGTCGTTGCCGTATGACCAGCGGAAGAAGGCATACAAGTCGAAACCTTTATAAGAGAATGTATTTCCGATTCCTCCTGTATGTTTGGGGTTGACATCCGCAATCGGTGTACGGTCGTTCGAGTCGATAACACCGTCTTTATTGACATCGACAACTTTGAGTTGTCCCAATCCGAGGTTAGGGCCGGGGTATCCGTTGATGACTTCGGTATCATTGTTGTAAGTTCCGTCGCTGATATAGCCGTAGTAGATACCTACCGGCATTCCTACTCTGAGCAGGACGTCACTGGTAATTTTGGCATTAATTCCTCTGTCGTAGAATTGCTGGTATTGTCCCTTGTCCAGTGACAGGATTTTGTTCTTGTAGAAGGAGATATTGAAGTCCGTCGACCAATTGAAAGCGCCTTTAAACCAGTTCGCGTTAATGGCGAACTCCATACCCTTGTTCTCCATTGAACCTGCATTTTTCCAGGCTTTGGTATAGCCGGAAGTAGAAGGAATGTTTACTTGCAGTAACATATCGTCAATCCTTTTGTAGTAAAAGTCTGCCGTAATAGAGAAACGGTTATCCAATACGCCGAAATCAAATCCGATGTTGTACTGTTTCTGGCTTTCCCATTTCAGGTCGTCATTCGTTACGTTGGAAGGATAACGCCCGATTTCCACCGTGCTTCCGTGCATTACCACCTTATTGTTTTCCAACTGGGATAAAGATTGATAAGAGGGAATCTGATTATTACCCGTCATACCGAAGCTGGTGCGTACCCTCAGGTTGGATATGAAATCAAACTTCTTGATGAATTCTTCTTCGGAAGCGCGCCATGCGACACTGACAGCAGGGAAATAGCCGTATTTGTTATTGGCTCCGAACTTGGAGGAGCCGTCGACACGCAAAGAGGCATTTAATACATATTTATTGTCGAAAGTATAGGTTCCCCTACTGATAAACGATACCATTTGATTGCTGTCATACGTGTATATGGGAGCGTAAGTGACCAGCCCCTTGTCTATTCCCCATATACCGACGGCCATGTCTTCGAAGTTTGTTGATTTGTTGTAGATATCTTTCATCGACCATTTGCTGGCCTCAAAAGCTCCCATTAGTGAGAAAGAATGCTTCTTTATGCTCTTCGCATATTGCAGCCGTGCTTCATATACCCAACTGTTTTCTTCCCGGTTGCTGATTTCCATGCGTCCCCTTTCCGATTGCCCGTACCAGGTATCCGAACCCCAGAGCTTGTCCTGATCCATGGAATACTGGCGATAAGAGGCGCTGGTACTGAACGTGAGGTCTTTCAATATCTTATAGTTGAAGTAGATATTACCATTGAGCTCACTATACCGATTGTTGATATTGACCTGATCGACTGCTACCAGAGGGCTCATTATGTTCACGTTACTGTAATTCATGATATCTGCCAGTCCCGGATAAAACAGGAAAGGAGAAATCTGCAAGGCATTGAGAATGACTCCCGACTGTGACCAGTCGCTGACCGGATTCTTGTCTTTAGAGGTAGAGTAAGACAGATTAATACCGATATTGATTTGGGAATTGACCTCCTGATTCAAGTTCAGGCGTGAGGTGAAACGGTCGAATGCAGACCGTTTGATAATTCCCGTATTATTCAGATATCCGAGTGAGAGCATATAGGTTGTTCCTTTGGTTCCTCCGGATATACTTGCGTTTGCTTCGTATTTTTCGCTGTCCGGGTAATTTCATCCATCCAATTGTGTACGGACGGGTTGTTCCAACCTTTGTTGTCAATCACGTTTTGCCAGAAATTGATGAGGTTCGGACTATCGTATGTTCCGTAATCAAGCATCTTCTTTGCGTACTCTTCCGGAGATAATACTTCCAACGGAATATTTGGGATTCATATCCAGACCTCCTGTCAGGCTGAACGAGAATTTAGGTTTGGTAGAGGCTGCTCCCCGTTTGGTGGTGATGATGACAACGCCGTTGGCTCCTTTGGCGCCATAAATGGCTGCCGCCGCTGCGTCTTTCAGAATCTCCATGGATTCGATGTCGTTCGGGTTCAGTCCTAACAATGGATTATTCACCGTTTCGGTATCTTCATTAGTAATTTGTTGAGTAGGCATGGGGACACCGTCGATGACAAACAGCGGCTGGGTTCCGCCTGTGATAGAGTTGACACCTCTGATTCTGAAGGTCATTCCGCTCGATAACGAACCGTCTGTCGGGATAATCTGCACACCGCTGATTTTGCCTTGCAGTGCTTGCAGGGTTTGCGCCGAACTGCTTTTGGCAATATCTTTTATATTAACTGACGCAACAGCGGTTGCAATGTCGCTTTTTCTCTGGCTACCGTAACCTACGACTACTATCTCGTCCATTTCTGTTACTGACGGATCCAGCGTTATATTAAACTTGCGGTTTTTGCCGATAGCCACTGTCTTGGGTTTATATCCCAGATAACTGATGACAATCTTCTCGGAAGGAAGTGCTTTTAGAGTGAACTTTCCTTCTAAATCTGTAATTACGGCGTTGGTAGTGCCTTCGATATTTACCGTAGCACCGATCAGAGGTTCGCTCTTCTCATCCAACACTTGCCCTGAAATAGTTACTTGCTGTGCTAATACTACCGTCATGTGGAGCATTAGGAACAATGTGCTTAATAGTACCTTTCTCTTCATAGTGCAGATATTAAAGTTTATAATAAGAATGAATACAAATAGACTTAAATGGTGATGCAAATAAAGCGATTTATAATATTCGGGCTTTGACTTATAGTACTTTTCTCTTGACCAAATTTACAAACTTCTCTTTTAAATTATCTCCGTACGCCTTAAAATTAGGGGAGAGTACTGCTTATTTATAAATAGTCCGGAAAAAGACCGGATATGAAGGATTGTATATTCAATCATTCTATTTTCTGAAATATACGGCTCGGCGTAGGCCTGAAGGAAAAAACTCGAAGGATTTAGCATTAGTGAGTTTGCGAATGTTATCATATTGGGCTATTCCCTGTTAATGTGTCACTCTTTTGCTGATTAGTGGTGTGTGTGGAAGAAATATTAATGATCCTGTTTGAAAATGATAGTATCAGTTGCTTCTTGCCCTTATGCCAACTAGGGTAAATAGTGCTTCAAATAGGTGTCTAAAATCCTTCTTTATCGTGTCCGGTTTGTTTCGCACCGGGAAACACTTCGTGTCGCACCGGGAAACAACTCGGGAAACGGTTGTTTCTTGCATATTTGGCTCGTTTATATGCATAAAAAGGACCTGGATATAGTATATATATGCGTTGCTTTATACGCGATTTCTGCTCTTAGTGAGAATTTGACAGTCCCGGTTGTGATGGGAATCTTAAAAATAGGACATTTTAGCGGACTTATCGGTTTCATCTATCGCCGCATAGAATTATTCGATTGGACTTTTTTTTGCAAGGGCGGGTCTTCCGCCTTTATCTTTGCATCAGAAACAAGAAACAAAACGAAGTTTCTGATGTTATAAGTCAAATCAATTAATAACAATAAAAGTAATAAAGATTATGGAACCAATTATCAATTCTCAGCTTCCTGAATTCAGTGTTCAGGCTTTTCAAAACGGAGCTTTCAAGACTGTAACCAACAATGAACTGAAAGGTAAATGGGCGATTCTGTTCTTCTATCCTGCCGACTTTACTTTCGTTTGTCCTACTGAATTGGTGGATATGGCTGAAAAGTACGACCAGTTCAAAGCAATGGGCGTAGAAATCTACTCGGTAAGTACTGACTCGCACTTCGTACATAAAGCTTGGCATGATGCTTCTGAAAGTATCCGTAAGATTCAATATCCGATGTTGGCAGACCCGACAGGTGCTCTGTGCCGTGCACTCGGAGTATATATCGAAGAAGAAGGTATGGCATACCGTGGTACATTCGTTGTCAATCCGGAAGGAAAGATTAAAGTGGTGGAATTGAATGATAACAATATTGGCCGTGATGCGAGCGAATTGCTTCGTAAGGTGGAAGCTGCTCAGTTTGTAGCGACTCACGACGGAGAAGTTTGTCCGGCCAAGTGGAAGAAGGGTGAATCTACCCTGAAACCGAGCATCGACCTGGTAGGTAAGATTTGATAGATCTTGATAATGATGATTATGAAGGGCCGGTAACGGGAGACGCTGCCGGCCTTTCTTTTCAAAAAATAGAAGGAGAAAAAGGTATATGTTAGAATCTGCATTAAAAGAACAACTGAAGGGTATTTTTGCCGGACTGGAGGCGAATTTTACTTTTGATATATCGGTATCATCCAGTCATGAAAACAGAACTGAACTGGTTGAACTGCTGGGAGACGTAGCAGACTGCTCCGACCACATCACTTGTGTAGTGAATGAAGGAAGCAGACTGAAATTTGCTTTATTGAAGAACGGTGACCGTACTGGAATCACTTTCCGGGGAATCCCCAACGGGCACGAGTTTACTTCGCTATTGTTGGCTATACTGAATTTGGACGGCAAAGGGAAGAACTTCCCCGATGAGGCTGTCTGCAATCGGGTGAAAGCACTGAAAGGCCCGATACATCTGGTTACCTACGTTTCGCTGACTTGTACGAACTGCCCTGATGTTGTACAGGCTTTGAATGCGATGACAACACTCAATTCTTCCATTACGCATGAAATGGTGGATGGTGCGCTCTACCAGGACGAAGTAGATGCATTGAAGATACAGGAGTGCCTTCCGTGTTTGCTGACGGCAAATTGCTCCATGTAGGCCGTGGCGAATTCGGCGAGCTGCTTGCAAAATTGGAAGAACAATATGGAATTGATGAAACCAAAGCGGTGGCTGAGGTGAAAGAATATGATGTGATTGTTGCCGGTGGAGGCCCTGCGGGAGTGTCGGCTGCTATCTATTCTGCCCGTAAAGGATTGCGTGTAGCTATTGTAGCCGAACGTGTCGGCGGACAAGTGAAAGAGACTGTCGGCATCGAAAACCCTAATCTCTGTTCCTGAAACGACAGGCAGCGAACTGGCAGATAACCTGAAAACTCACTTGCTGCGTTATCCGGTGGATTTGTTGGAACATCGTAAGATAGAGAAAGTGGAAATACTGGGAAAGCAGAAACTGGTAACGACTTCTGTCGGTGAAAAGTTTCTGGCTCCTGCATTGATTATTGCGACCGGTGCAAGCTGGCGTAGGCTGAACGTTCCGGGAGAAGCGGAGTATATCGGTCGCGGTGTTGCTTTCTGTCCTCACTGTGACGGCCCGTTCTACAAAGGAAAGCACGTAGCGGTAGTTGGCGGAGGAAATTCCGGAATCGAGGCGGCTATCGACTTGGCAGGTATTTGTTCTAAAGTAACTGTCTTTGAATTTATGGATGAACTGAAAGCGGATAATGTACTTCAGGAACGCCTTAAAACATTACCGAACGTAGAAGTATTTGTCAGCTCACAAACTACCGAGGTGGTAGGAAACGGCGACAAACTGACAGCTTTGCGTATCAAAGACCGCAAAACGGAAGAAGAACGTTTGGTGGAACTTGACGGAGTGTTTGTACAAATCGGTCTTTCTGCCAATAGTAGCGCATTCCGCGAAGTGGTGGAAACCAATCGTCCGGGTGAAATTGTGATTGACGCACATTGTCGCACCAACGTGACCGGAATCTATGCAGCTGGAGATGTTTCCACCGTGCCTTATAAGCAAATCATTATCTCTATGGGAGAAGGGGCGAAAGCTGCACTTTCCGCCTTTGATGACAGAGTACGCGGCGTTATTTGATAGAACCGGAACTAAAAATAAAAGCTACAAAGGTATCGTTCATGCCTTTGTAGCTTTTATTTTTTTATTACCTTTGAGGCTCATTTAATTAACCCCCAATGAGAAACATGAAAAAGAATCTTTTATTCATTTTTGCCGCTCTATTTATTTTTTCGGCACAAGCTCAGAATACGTTGAAACTGATGAGCTACAATATCAAGAATGCAAACGGTATGGATAATGTATGTAATTTCCAGCGTATAGCGAATGTTATAAAAACAATACATCCCCGGATGTGGTGGCTATACAGGAAGTTGACAGCATGACAAACCGAAGCGGGCAGAAGTATGTGTTGGGCGAAATTGCCGAACGTACTCAAATGCATGGTTATTTTGCACCTGCAATAGACTATGACGGAGGAAAATATGGGATCGGACTGTTGACGAAACAAGTCCCGCTTCGTTTGCAGAGCTTACCTTTGCCGGGAAGGGAAGAAGCGCGTACATTGATTCTGGCGGAATTTGCCGATTATATCTATTGCTGCACTCACATGTCGCTGACCGAAGAAGACCGTATGAAATCATTAGAGCTGGTGAAGGCTTTTCACTTCCTCCTCTACCAAGCCTCTCTTTCTGGCCGGTGACATGAATGCCGAACCGGAATCCGGCTTTATCAAAGAACTGCAAAGATTTTCAGATACTCTCTAATCGAAACAGCATACATTCCCTGCGCCTGATCCTAAAGAGACGATAGATTACATTGCTACGCTAAAGCAGAATGCGAAAAGGATTTGCTGTGATATCTGCAAAAGTCATAAATGAACCGATGGCTTCCGATCATCGTCCTATATTGGTGGAACTCCGTACTGTCGAAAAGGCGGATAAGATATTCCGCATGAAACCTTACTTGCAGAACCCGGTAGGCAACGGTATTACAGTGATGTGGGAAACCACCGTTCCTGCTTATTGCTGGGTGGAATATGGAACGGACACTACCCAACTGAAACGTGCACGTACGATTGTCGACGGACAGGTGGTTTGCAATAACTACTTGCACAAAATACGTATAGACGGCCTGCAACCCGGTCAGAAATATTATTACCGTGTATGCTCACAAGAAATTCTGCTTTATCAGGCGTATAAAAGGTGTTCGGCAATACGGCGCAGTCGGCCTTCAGTGAGTTTACACTTCCGGCAACGGATACAGACTCTTTTACTGCCGTTGTCTTTAATGACCTGCATCAGCATACGCAAACCTTCCGATCTTTGTGTCAGCAAATCAAGAATGTCAATTATGACTTCGTTGTCTTCAATGGTGACTGTGTAGACGACCCGGTGGACCATAATCAAGCAACCAGTTTTATCAGTGAACTGACAGAAGGAGTGTGTGGCGACCGTATACCGACTTTCTTTATGCGTGGCAACCATGAAATCCGCAATGCCTATTCTATCGGTTTGCGCGACCACTACGACTACGTAGGGGACAGGACTTACGGCTCTTTCAATTGGGGGGATACCCGTATCGTTATGCTGGACTGTGGGGAAGACAAACCGGATGACCATTGGGTGTATTACGGTTTGAATGATTTTACCCAGTTACGTAATGAACAAGTTGATTTCCTGAAAAAGGAGTTGTCTTCCAAAGAATTCAAGAAAGCCGGGAAACGTGTCCTTATTCATCATATTCCTCTTTATGGAAATGACGGAAAGAACCTTTGTGCAAATCTGTGGACCAAACTATTGGAGAAAGCACCTTTCAATATCAGTCTGAATGCACATACTCATAAATATGCTTATCATCCGAAAGGTGAGCTGGGCAACAATTATCCGGTTATTATCGGTGGCGGGTATAAAATGGATGGCGCTACGGTGATGATTCTGGAAAAGAAAAAAGACGAACTGAGAGTGAAAGTTCTGAACGCAAAAGGAAAGATTTTACTGGATATTACCGTCTGAAACGATTGGGAATAAAATAAAGGCAGGCTGTCTCGATATAAAGAGGCAGCCTGCTTTGTTGAGTAACCGTAAAATGCTACTTTTCTATATGAATAATACCTATATATCCTCCTCCTCTGCTCATATCTATGGGCAGTTTTTCGTTGTCCTTGATAACTTGTTCTATTATTTGGGAGTCTTTCGCCTGTTGGCCGGCATTTACTCCATCTATATGTGCTTTTTTTATTTTTTTCGGTCTATTTCCTATGAAGGATAAGTCAATCTCAATATGCCTTGGAGTAGCTCCGTTGATTACTCCGATATACCATGTATCGTCATGCCGGCGTGCAAGAGCGATATATTCACCTACTTCTCCTCCCAAAGGGACTGTCTCATCCCAAGTGGTAGGAGTATTTTTGATAAATTCAAAACTCCGGAGATTCTTGTCATATTTAGTAGGACTGTCCGAAATCATTTGCAACGGGCTTTCGTAGACTACATACATGGCTAACTGGTGGCTACGTGTGCCCTGACTCATCGGTTCATGCTGATTTTCATAGAAGGTTTCCGGATGTGCATTAAGCATAGCTCCAGGAGTATAATCCATTGGACCTGCCCACATACGCAGATAAGGTATGATGACATCATGTGTAACCGTGGCTCTTTTGCTCCATTTATTATACTCCAGTCCTATCACGCCTTCGCGTGTCATCAGGTTCGGGTATTTGCGCCTCATGCCTTCGTTGGGGTAAGAACCGTGAAAGTCTACTAATAATTTGTATTGAGTGGCTTTAGCTGCTACTTGTTCGTAGAAGTTAACCATCTTGGCATCATTGCGATCCATAAAATCTATTTTAACTCCTTTCACTCCCCATTTGTAGAATTGTGCAAAAGCCTCATCCATTTGTCGCATGATGTTCACCCATTTCGACCATAACTGGATACCTACTCCTTTTTTGTTGCATATTCACAGATACGCGGAATGTCAACATCGGGATTGAGGGTTAACAGATCGTTACGTGCCGACCAGCCTTCGTCGATCAGGACATATTCGATGTGATGTTTGGCTGCATAGTCTACCAGATAGAGATATGTATCGGTATTAATGCCACTTTTGAAATTTATATGATAGATATTACGGTCATTCCACCAGTCCCATAATACTTTACCGGGTTTAACCCAAGTATAGTCGTCGGTTTGCTCCTTCTCCTCGGAGAGTAAATATATAAGCTCGCTTTGTAATATGGAAGAGGCATTGTCGAAGATACCGGTCACCCGCCATGGAAAGACCCGTTTCCCGCAGGTGGGAATAAGATAATCTTTGCGTGTGGAGGCGTAAATTTTATTATCTCCTTCGTATGGCACTTCCTTATCCGGATAATTGGCAAAAATGCCATGGAAGGATTCTTGGCTGGGTTGTAAGTACATTCCCGGATAATTATAGAGATTGGCCTCTGCTAATAATACTTTGTATTTGTCTACTTCGACCATTACAGGAGCTACAGAGAAACTGTCTTTGGGTAATGCATTGATCGGCTTTTTACCGTATAATCCTGCTCAAACCAGTTTTGTAGTTGGTCGGTTAAAAGAGTGTACGAGGTAGGATCCTGTCCGAAGCAGAAAGATACAGACTCTTTCTTTACGGGTTGTTTATTGTTCGCAGTACTTACGAAACGATAGGCCACTCCGTCATTATAGACTCTGAATTCGATCTTATAGTCTTTGTAAATAAGCTCAACCTGGTTATAATTATCCACTGTCTCTTTATATTTACGCGGTACAATAAATTCCACTTTCTCCGAAATGCTCTTGCGAGTTACCTTTCTACATTTGTCTGTTCCCCAAGTGTCGTTTCCGACTGTAAGTGAGAGCGGGCAAGTATCAAGAATCTTTGTTCCATTCCGGGATAAGCTGTAACTGACCTGGTTGTCAGTCTCGATAGTTATCACATTTTTCTTGTCCGGCGAACCGGCCTCAATTATTTTAGCAACTGTTATCGAAGGAAAACAGAAGGCTGCTGTTAGTAGGAAAAGAATATGGTTCATTTTCATAATTAGTTTCCTCCGGATAAAACGATGAATGATAATCCTGTGATGAACAGAATAAACATGATTCCTAAAAGCCTGTCGGTTGATTTGGAACTACCGGTGAACTCTTTCCAGATAAATACACCCCATAAGGCGGCAATCATAGGTGCTCCCTGACCGAGAGCGTAGGAGATGGCAGCTCCCGCTTTTCCTGCGGCTATATAGCTTAAAGCAGTTCCCAATCCCCATATACATCCTCCGAGGATACCTACCAGATGTGTGCTTGCTTTTCCTGCAAAATATTCTTTATAGCTTACAGGAGTTCCTACAAACGGGCGTTTCATAACAACTGTATTGAATAGGAAGTTGCTCAGGAAGATACCGATTGAGAATATAAAGAAAGCGGTGTATGGAGTAGCCATGCCCGGAGTCGGAGAGTCAAAATTGTTAAGGTCCATGGCAGCAGCCACAAAACGGTAGAAGAAAGACATAAGTATGCCGGCAATAGCCGCAAGAATAATCCCTTTCTTGCTATTATTATTTCCCTCTTTTTGTTGTCTGCCTGCCGCTATTCCATTGCAGATGATAGCGATAACAATCAAGATTACTCCAGTAAACAACCAGAACGGATCTCCTTTAGGAGTGCTGAAATAGTTGATGAACACACCTAGGACCAAGGCAAGTCCTACACCCAGCGGAAAAGCAACCGCCATTCCGGCAATGGAGACTGAAGCTGAAAGTAAGATGTTGGAAGCATTGAAAATAACTCCTCCGATCAAGGCACTGACTATGTATCTGGTATCTACTTGCCGGATATCTTCCAGAAAACCTCTACCCGAATCTCCGAAACTTCCGAGTGTGAAAACCAGAAGTAAGGCAAATAATAAGATACCGATCGTATAATCCCAGTAATAAAGCTCATAACGCCAGTTCTTGCTGGCCAGTTTCTGGGTGTTACCCCAGGAACCCCAACATATCATGGTTATGAAGCAAAAGATAATGGCTAATGTATAACTATTGACTATAAACATGACTCTTTCTTTATTGGTTTATATTCTTTTCTTCTTTTCCTGTCACTTGGCGGACAATGGCATCTAATGTTCTCTGAATATTCTCTTTTCCTTGAATCATAAGATATTGATGTTGTCCTTTGTCTGACGCATTAAATAGACTGTGTCCTGCACTGTCTATTGTAATCGTTCCTTTTGTTGACAGTTCAAAATAATCCTTCTCCGGCTCTATGGCCTGTATGACAGAAGTCAAATCCCAAGTTTGCCTGTCGTATGGCATTTTGTCATATATCTGGTAAGATACACAAAGAGGATGTTTGTAAGCGTCCGGGAAATCATTCAAGATACTCTGATGCGGATACAACAATTTGTTGCCTAGTTCCCAGCCGCTTGCAATGACCGGAGTGGGCCATTCGCTGAATACGGTTTGTGCGGCATTTATATCCTGCACTAGATTCCATTCGGGGAAAGTCGAACTCGTTCCCATAGAGTCCTCCCATTACGGACAACAGTCTTCACTTTTTGGGCAACGAGTGATTTGCCGTCCAAAGGACTGTATTCATCGGCTTCCGAGTGTAGCAGGCGTGAAAGGTTCGTTTCGGTCCTACGGCAATAAATACCACGGAATTATCTGGTTGTGAAGCCAGTAATTTCCGTAATAACTTATATCCTTCCGGCAGATTGTCTTTTATGCTTCTTTGAGGATACAGTATCTTATTGCCTTCAATAATGGTATCCAAAGTCTGGCGGAGATAACCTCCGTCTTCGGGAGTAGCTCCGTTGTATGCATATCCCAATGGAATGTCTCCCCTCTCGTTGAGGCGGCAATATCCGTCAATATATTCAATTGAATAAGGGTTGGACTTGCTGATTGTGATACCTAGCAGATCTATTGTTCCGGCGTTCTCATAGTTGAATAGCATTTGCATAGCCAGCACGTCGTCAATGTCATTGCCGACATCCGTGTCGAATATCACGGGAACAGGAATCTTCGTTTCTGTAGGCTTGTTACAGGCGCTCAAGAAGCAGAACGAAAGGATTGCAACAGATGTGATATATTTATATATTTTCATGTTACTGATTATTTATCGGGTTGTTTGAATTGATATTTTAAAGACTTGTCACTTTGAATGTCGAAAGAATAAATCTGGATTCAGACGGGTATCGGCAACTGATTCACCAATACCGATATAGCCCATTGGATGATAACCGCCTTCGAAATAATTCTCATTGGCAAATCGGAGCGAAGGTTGCATACCGGCCGGATCGAGCACCGTTAAAGCCAGGATATATTTTCCCTTGGCAATGGGGCGTCAATAGAAATATTCTTTCGGATGTGATAAGTTGGCGGAGCTATTTGGTATTTATGTTCATCTACCGACCAATTATCTCCCGGCATCCATTCGGAGATGTTTACTCCCTCCAATATTTTTCCCCACACTTTTTGATGACTTTCAGGGTCTAGTAAAGCTACTTCTACCGGCCAGTTATAATAGAATGGAGACGATCCGGTGTTGACAACTTTGAAAGAAATAGGGAATTGTGCTCCCAGCTTTAATTTCTTTCGGGTAAGAGAACTCATTGATAATGAACCGGTATCCCATGGCTTTTTGCAGTATCTCTGCATTTTTCCGGAACTCCGGCTCGTTGAAGTCTGCCCAAGTGATTCCGCCTAAATGATTGCAGTGCAGGTTCCGAATCTGTTCCATGACATATTCCCGGGTATCTTTATCTGCCACCACTTCTTCAAAAGATTTGAACCGGGCCAAATCTCCCCAGTTCCAAGTGATTTCTCCTCCTATCGGCTGGGTTTTCCAACGATCACCCAGCTTCTTCATTTCCTCATAACCTCTTACAATCTCTTGGGGTTGAGACCATGAATCCCAATAAATCCCGAATTCATAATCTTTAAATTCATAGGCGTAGCGAACCATAACTTTCTTTGTTTTTGAATGCTTTGGCAAAGGCATCTCCCAGGATCTTTTCCATGCCCGGAAGCCATGTCCGGTTAGCTACGTGTTCCGGTTCGTCGTGCGGAGCCCAGTAAGTTGAGAGATCCGGATCATGGTGTTCTCCCCATTCGCCGATGATCCCCATTTCTACATACGCTACTCGTGGATCGTTATCCCACGCCTGTCCGAGTTTCTCTACAAGTTTTTTACGCGTTCAGGAAAAGAAGGGTCAAAGTATCCCCCGGTAATAGGGGTATTTTTGTCTTTTTCTTCTACATAGGCGGCCACGGAGTTCGGTCTTTGTTTATAAGGACCTTTTTCCGGAGTTATTCCTTTAGGCCAGTGCCAACCGGTCAAGTCATCCGGATTAGTGGGGTCTTTAGGTTTTCCGCCATGCCAGGGTTCCAGCCATACAAGAAAAACCCGGGGAATTACCTTGACGTTTATATCTTCCACTCCTTTCCAGCGATGATTGCTGTAAGCGATAATCTTTTCTACTTCGTCATTGGCGTCGTCTTCGAGCATATTCCACTGCATATATTCTTTTGTCAGTGAACCGTAAGGGTAGGGATATTCTTCCCTAATCCGGTCGATGCCGGGAGCGAAGAATTCCCTGAATCCTTTCATCGGATTCCTGAATGCATTCGGATACTCCTGATAAGAAACCGTCACGGTTTTTTCACTGCATGCAGATATCGTTCCGAATAACATTAGGAGTAATATGTTTCTGATGTTTGATTTCATTAAGCTTATTGGTTATTGGATTTTATATTTCAGGGTTTTATCCTGTCTCATGTCATTAAAACTGCTGACCGGTATCTCAAAATAGATAGGCTCGGTATTGACGCCGATATGTCCCATTGGGTGACGTCCTCCTTCAAAGTAGTTCTGAACGGCGAATCTCAGTGAAGGAAGCATACCGGCCGGATCTAGCACAGCAATAGAGATGATATAATCTCCTGTGTCCAGTTTTTTGTCTAAAGTCAGTTCTTCCTCAATATGATTCGTTGCAGCCGGTTGAGTATAGACTTTTGCTGAATTATTCCAGTTGTCTCCCGGCATCCATTGTGATATTTTAGGAGTTTCCAATGCTTTGCTCCATACAACTTCCTTGGTTTGGGAATTTAGCAGGGATATTTCTACCGGCCAGTCATAATAGAAGGGTGACGATCCTGTGTTGGTTACGTCAAATGATATTTTGAACGGCTCATCCGGCTTGATACTTGTCGGGTAACTGAAATTGGACAAAAGAAAGCGGTAACCCATTGTCTTTTGTAGTAATTCTGCATTGGGTTCGAAAGTCGGGTCATTGAAATTAGCCCAAGTGATACCTCCCAAGTGGTTACAATGCAGATCGCGTATTTGCTGGATGACGAGGTCTCTTGTCGTTTGCATCTGCTACTACTTCTTCAAAAGATTTGAATTTATAGAGGCTTCCCCAGTTCCAGGTTATTTCTCCGCCTATGGGCTGAGTTTTCCAGCGGTCGCCGAGCTTTTTCATTTCTTCGTAGCCACGCACCTTTTCTTCATCAATAGCCCATGAATCCCAATAGATCCCGAATTCATAATCTTTAAACTCATACGCATAGCGAACCATTACTTTCTTGTTTTTGAAGGCAGCAGTAAAGGCATCTCCCAACACCTTTTCAATGCCCGGCAGCCAGGTACGGTTCTCTACATGATTGGGTTGGTCGTGAGGAGCCCATACTGTGGTGATGTCCGGGTCATGATGTTCCCCGAATTCGCCGATAATTCCCATTTCTACATATGCTACTCTAGGGTCATTGTCCCATGCTTGTCCGGCTTTCTCTACCAGTTTTTTCACTCTTTCCTGAAAAGTAGGGTGGCAATAGCCCCCAATAATAGGAGCGTTAAGATCGTCTTCATCGTATGTCTCTCCCGGAATGTCGCTTGGCCAATGCCAACCGTTCAGGTCGTCCGGGTTGTCTGTATAAGTGTTCTTGGCATATCCTCCGTGCCAGGGTTCCATCCATACGATATAGATACGTGGGATAACCTTGACATTGATATCTTCTACTCCCTGCCACCTGTGGTTACTGTAAGCTATAATCTTGTCGACACCGTCGCTTTCATTGTCCTCCAGCATATTCCATTGCATATATTCTTTAATGATAGAGCCGTAAGGATACGGATATTCGTCTCTTACCTTGTCATAGCCCGGGCCGAAGAATTCGCGTAAACCTTTCATCGGATTTCGTATCGCATAAAGATACTCTGCCGGATTGATTGTAACTCTTCCATCCTTTACTTCTATAGTTCCTCCTCCATCGATAGGAGGGAGTATGCCATGGTCTTCTTCTTTGCATGAATAAAAGAAGATACTCATCAATAGTCCTGTGATAAAAATAAATTTTTTCATGTGCTAAATGATTTATGTTAATATCCTTCGTTGTTTTCTGTGATAGCGTCATTGGCATCGACGGCTGCCTGTGGGATTGGGTATAGAACATGATAAGGCTGTATGGTGACTCCGGCATGGTCTTTCATATATTCGCCCAGTTTGCCGAAGCGGATTAAATCCCAGCGGCGCAGGTGTTCACAACATAATTCATGCAATCTTTCTTCCAGTACGACTTCGGCAAACTGTTCTTTATTTAGATTGTCGGCTGCTGTTATGGAAGTCAGTCCTGCCTGCCTCGTACTTCATTTAAGGCATCATACTTATCATTACTTGTGTCATCAATGCTGTTCAGCGCTTCCGCTTTCATCAAAAGCACGTCTGCATAACGAATCATTGTAAAATTCAGATTATCATCTTCAATCACATTACCTGTTTCTGCGTCCCAGAATTTGCCGGAAGAAGGAGGTGTCTGGGTGACGCCTGCATATTCTGTGATGAAGAATGCTTTTTTACGTTTATCGGCGTTATCATAAGAATCGTATAGATATTGTGTCGGACCGAATCCGCCCCAACCGCCAAAGTTGGTCGGGCCTCCTACATTACGAGGTCCCCAATAAGAATGCTGGATACTTCCCTCCAGTCCCCATGAACCGGAATGCTTGAATTGAATTTCAAATATATTCTCATATTCCTGATTCTTGTTTTTGGATCGAATATATCCTTTAGATTATCGTACAGCTTGAATTTGCCTTCGAGCATCCGGCAGTATTTTAATGCTTCTCCCGGTTTTCCCCACTGAAGATAAATGCGTGCCAGCAGAGCTTGGGCAGCGTATGAAGTAGCTCTTCCTTTATCTTGGGCATTCGGCCAGGAGGTAGGGAGGCCGAGAGCTGCTTCCATATCCTGCGTAATCAGTGTGTAAACTTCGTCAACCGTAGCGCGCGGTCTCATGATTTCACTTCTGTCAATGGATGATTTTGTCCATAAAGGGAACTCCACCGTACATTCTTACTAAGTCGAAATAGTAGATCGCTCTTAAAAACGAGCTTGCATAATCATGGAACTATGAAGATCCGCACTGACTGCATCCGAAGGCATATCAATAACTGCATTACAACGTTTGATACCTTCGTAACAGAGCCGGTAGTGATTGTCCAGGAATTCGTGTGAAGCGGAAAAAGTATAATAATGTAATTGGGAATAAGCCGCCCAACCCATATCAAACGGAATTACTTCATCTGTACCGAATTCAGTAAGGGTAATGGTATATTTCCCGACAAAGACTTCTTGGAGCGTGCCATAAGCGGCATAAAGAGTTTGCTGCCAGTCTTCCGGTTTTTCATAAGCATTTTCCGGTGTTAGTACACTTTGGGGTGTCAAGTCAAGAAAGTTGTCGCAACTACATAATGTCAGGCAACTGAAAGCTAATATTGATAAATATTTTTTCATAATGTTTCTGTTTTTAGAAGTTAAGAGAAATACCACCGATAAAGCTACGGGCGTTCGGATAAGGATTGGTATTGTCGCTGGACTCTACATCAAATCCCGTAAATTCCGTAGCTGTGAATAGGTTTTGTACAGAGAAATAAACTCTGATATTTGAGGCTTTGATATTTCTGATGACGTTTTTCGGCAAGCTATAACCAATTTCCAGATTACGGAGGCGGAGATAGTCACCTTTTTGGAGATTGGCATCGGTACCATCTCCGTTGGCATAAGCACTACCAACTCTCGGAGCCGGATATTTGTTGTTCGGTCTGTCTTGTCTCCAATAATATTTGTAATAGTTTTCACTCATGTTTCCCCATACATTGAAAGAGTTGAGGTAACGGTTCAGTGAATTATTGATTTTATGTCCTCCTGCAAAAGTAAAGAACGCGGTAAGGTCAATACCTTTATATGAGAATGTATTCGTAAAGCTACCATAATATTTGGGGGTGGAAACTCCGCAGAAATCACGGTCTTCTCCGTTGATGACATAGTCTTTCTTGGCATCCAGAATCTTGCGGTCACCGGGTTGGGCATTGTACTTGGCAGCTTCGGCAGCTTCATTGGTTTGCCAGATACCTTCGGATTTTCAATAAGTAGAACTGTCCGATAGGACGTCCCACAAACAATGTTTTATTGACATCTTGTTTGCCGTCATAAAGTTCTTTGATCTTATTGTTATTATAAGAAATCATGAAGGCAGTTGTCCATAAGAAGTCTTTGGTACTGATGTTGACCGTGTTCAGCGTAAATTCAATACCTTTGTTATCAATTTTGCCGATATTGGTAAGTGAAGTTCCGAAGCCGGATTCCAACGGAAGGGGTACTTCCCATAGCAGGTCAGTCGTACGCTTATAGTAGGCCTCGATCGTACCGGCTATCCGATTGTTGAATAACCCGAAGTCAATACCCAAGTCTAGTTGGTTGGCTTTTTCCCAAGTCAGTTCCGGGTTCGAAATAGAGGTTTGTACAGAGCCGGTTACCAGGTTATTACCTAAAATGTAATTAGCGGAAGCTCTTCCGAGGGCAATTGTCGGAGCATAAGCGAAATCTCCGATATTCTGGTTGCCCAATTTTCCGGCGCTGATTCTTAACTTCAGGTTGCTGATGACCGGAGCGTTTTCTTTGATGAAACTTTCTTCAGAAGCACGCCATGCAAGAGCCAGTGACGGGAAGAATCCCCACCTGTGTCCCGGAGCAAAACGGGAAGAACCGTCGCCGCGCATGGTCAATGTTGCCAGATAGCGGTTGCTGAAATTATAATTGAATCGTCCGTAGAAAGACACCAGGGAAGAGGGAACTGCATACGAAGAGTTCGGCCCATGTTCTTCCGCTCCTTGCAAATTGTAATACTTGAGAATGGATGACAACTTTTTAGAGTCGGCGGTAACTTCTTCATAATCAGTCCGGGAAGCTGAGAAACCAGCCATTGCAGAAAAGTTGATGTTCTTTGTTGATATCAAATGAATAAGTGGCAGTGTTCTCTGTTTGCCAATATCTTTTCTTGTTCGACATCACATTGGCATGGCCGCCAGCCGTATAATGTTGTCCCATACGTCCGTCCTCGTAAGTATTTACTTTGTAAAAGACAAGCTCTCCACCGTTGTCGGAACGCAATTTCAAGTTCTTTATCGGTTCTATCTCAATGTAGGCGGAACCTACGAATCTGGACTTGAGTGTAGCTTTGTCAAGCAGGTCGACAATAGCCACCGGATTTGCTCTCGTGTTGAGGAAACCATCGAAGTATTCTCCGTCTTCGGTATAGATAGGAGCTGTCGGTTGTGAACTAATGGCACTGAACATAGTTCCGTATCCCGAGTCTGCTTCTTCATTGATATTCATGAGCTTTGACTCAATGACATTGAAACGTACACCGTATCTCAGCCACTTGTTTAGTTTGGCATCCATATTATATCGGACGGTCAGCTTATTGAAAGACGAGTTTTTGATCGTACCTTTCTGATCATACCAGTCTACTCCTAAAAAGTGTTGTATATCGTTCTTCCCTCCGGAAATTGAGAAGTTATAGTTTTGGTATTGCCCGTTTTGGGTCACAGCATCCTGCCAGTCGGTCGATTCGCCACGGCTTAGCAAGCGTAGTTCTTCTGATGTCCATTTGTAGTTAGGCTGGGCAATGGATACTAATTCATAATATTGCTGTGCGTTCATCAAATCTTGCTTGTTCAACATTCGTTGCGTACCGAAAGAGGCATTCAGGGAGATTTTGGCTTTTCCGCTTGTACCCTTCTTGGTAGTCACGAGTACTACACCATTAGAACCTCTCGAACCATAGATAGATGCGGAAGAAGCGTCTTTTAATATCTCGATAGATTCAATATCACCGGATGATAAATCCTGCAAACCACCTTGTACAGGAATACCGTCGACGATATATAACGGCTCACTGCCGGCCGGAGCGAACCTACTCCGCGAATAACGACAGAAGCATCCCCACCCGGTTTTACGGAGCCGGTAGTTACTTGCACACCGGCGGCAAGTCCTTGCAGGGCAGTTGTCACTGTTCCTACTTTGGAGTTGGTAAGATGTTCCGATTTGATAGAGGCAACGGCACCCGTCAAATCGCTCTTCTTGGCAATACCATACCCGATTGCCACTACTTCGTCCAAGTTAATGGCGTCTGCTGCCATTTGTATATTAATGATATTTTGCTTTCCTACGGTAACAGATTGTTTTACCATGCCCACGAAAGTAAACTCCAGGACATTTCCTCTTTGGCCCTGATGCTGTAGTTGCCGTTTGCATCACTTACTGTTCCTGTTTGAGTACCTTTTATGGTTATAGATACACCTGGCAATGTTTCATTACTCGTGTCGGTAACGGTTCCTCTGATGTTGATTGTCTGTGCATGTAATACACTGACAAAAAAGATGGCTATAAATAATATAATGTGTTTTTTCATGACGCTTATTTTAAAGGATTGTTAGTTAATAGGCCCGGATAGGAAGAACACCAATTTTCCAACCGCTTTTTGAGCAGATTTCCGAAACGATATTAGTCTCTTCGTAGAAATTCACATAATAGGCAGACCAACCGGCTTCCCCGTCACCTTCGCTTGAGGTCCAGTAGTTGTTTGCCGGAATATTGACTCCTTTTTCTGCTAATAAACTTTTCACCTTGAATACTTCGATCAGCTCTTCTCTGGAAGGGAGGAACCAGTCGGCATATACGGCATTTCCTTCAGTGACACTATTGTCCAGACAAAGTTGGGCGGCAATTTTGACTCCTTGCCACTCGGGCCAGTTGTTCGCACCCTGTAATGCATTAAACTTTTTGACTATATTTTGAGTGTTTGTATAGCCGCTTCCCATACTTTGGCTCGTTCCGGCCGCATCCGACGGATTTACTTCCGGTCCGAATTGTTCTGTGCCCGTACCGATATTACTCATGTTTACGATATATCCGTGTGCCTTTGTGGCATCTACCCAGAATACAACACCTCCTCCAAGCTTGTCTCCAACATTCGTCTCGATAGTGATTGTTCCAAGATTACTTTTCCGTTCTCCTCTGACAATCATGATAGAGTTTACTCCGTATAATCCTTCCGGAAGTATAAATTCTACTCCTTCTTCATTAAGAGTTAATGGCAGATTGTATTCGACGCCTGTCGGGTAGAAAGAAGCATATAATACGGCAACATCCCCTGCTTCAAATCCTTTTCCCTGAATCTCGACTTTGCTCTTGGGCTGCACATTACCCGAAGGGAGAACAATATCAGTGATAGGAACAACGAAAGGCACTTTGAAAGTTCCGTTTAAAACGGTCTGTTTCCCTGCTCTTTCAATTATTATGGTATACTCACCGCCTGCTTCCATTGGGACGATAAACTTCAGGTAACTGTCTGTAATCTCCGTGACTTCTACCTTTTCTTTCTGGTTGTCAGCGTTACTTAAATAGACTATATCTTCTTTTGCAAAACCGAGTCCGTTGATTTGCGCCACCTGACCGGGGATGATGTCATTTTCCGAAGGAAATTTTATTTCCTTTAGAATGGGAGCTATGGGGTAGCGGTGTGTTCGTCGTCGCTATTACAACTATAAAAGTTGCATACTATCAAGCCCGATAAAATAGGGATGAGTAGTCGTTTCAAATAGGTTTTCATGGTTCATTAAATTTAAAAGTTGAACGATAAGGCTAATTTTTTTCAAGCATGAAGTGCTTCACTTCATCGAGAGTGGGAATAGACGGTTGTGCACCCGAGCGTGTGACTGCAATGGCTGCCGCAGTGTTGGCAAAGTTGAGTGCTTCCCGGTCTATTTCTTTTTTGCACAAACGACCGCCAATGCGCCGCAAAAAGTGTCGCCTGCGGCGATTGTGTCGATCGCATTTACTTTGCAACCGGAAAGCTGGATTGTTTCTTTAACATTTTTCATGTACACACCTTGGCTTCCCAGTGTGATTACGACATTGCTTGTACCCGCTTTCAGCAATGTTTCAGCAATTTTCTCGAGATTGTTATCTGTATACTCAATTCCTGAGATGAATGAAGCTTCCAGCTCATTGACGACTAGTATATCAATGGCTTTCATCAGCTCCTCATCAATCAGACAGGCGGGTGCGGGGTTGAACAATACCTTTTTACCTTTTTGCTTTGCCGATAGAGCTATTTTTTTTAATTGTTTCGTAAGGAATCTCAGCCTGCATGACGATGATATCGGCTTCGTCAATTACTTTTGAGAAATGGGTGATTGAACCGGGTAATAAAGAATAGTTAGCTCCGGGAGCTACTGCAATGCAGTTCTCACCACTGTCAGCCACAAAAATAAGTGCGGTTCCTGTGGGATGATTGACATCATCAATAATGTAATCGGTGGTGATACCTTCTTTCTTAAAGTGATTTTTTAAAATATCCGCGTACATATCATTCCCCAAAGAGGTGACAAACGTCACAGAGCCGCCAAGCCTGGCTGCCGCCACAGCCTGGTTGGCTCCTTTGCCTCCGAGGGACTGCATGAAATTTGCATCTCCGACTGTTTCGCCGGGTGCCGGGAGATGGCTGACTTGTGCAACCATGTCGATGTTTGAACTTCCAATAACTACTACTTTCATTTGAATCAGATTTATGTGATAGACCTAGGCTTTTTCCTTTATTCTATAAGTTGACTTCCCTTTTGTATGGAATAGCACTCTGGGCACCGATGCGTGTGACGGCAATGGCAGCCGCTGCATTTGCGAATTTTACGGATTCGGCCAACGAATGTCCTTGAGATAGATACACACTGAATGCTCCACAGAAGACATCTCCTGCTCCGGTAGTGTCGATCGTCTCTACTTCTTTTGCAGGAATCATGGTATATTCGTCCTTTTCTTTCACATAGGCTCCGTCTTTTCCCAAAGTGATGACAACATTTTCTATACCTTTCTCTCCGATAGCTTTAGCTGCCCGGTGCGCACTCTCAACATCCATTACTTTTATTCCTGATAGCATTTCTGCTTCTATACGGTTAGGTAATATAGTATGTACATTATTTAAAAAGGAGTTGCTCAAAGTAGAGGCAGGCGCTGGTTGAGTATTACTTTCTTGCCGTATCGGTTGGCAATAGTAGCCGCGTACTCTACTGTATCGATCGGAACTTCAAGCTGCATGAGTATAATATCAGCTTCCTTGATTTTTTCTTCAGCCTTGTTGATATCTTCTGTTGAAAGCGAACGGCTGGCACCCGGTGCTACAATAATACTGTTTTCACCAAACGAATCGACAGAAATAAGAGCTACTCCTGACGGGCTTTTCTGATCGGTGAATATAAATTCAGTATTGATTTTCTCAGATCTGTATATTTCTAAAGCTTGCAGCCCGAATAGATCGTAACCAATCTTGGAGATAAAGGTGACTTCCGCTCCCAACCGGGCCGCTGCGATTGCCTGATTGGCTCCTTTTCCTCCGGGGTTCATATAGAAAGTTCCACCTAGAATGGTTTCTCCGGGGACAGGTAGTCTGTTGGCTTTCACAACCATATCGGTATTACAGCTTCCGATAACTACGATTTTGGGTCGATTGCTAGATATAGTTTCCATAATATTAATAATTAAGATGATGCAAATAAAAGAAATAATAACGCGTCGTTTTTTACATTAATACTTCATTTATATAATTTCAAATTATATATTTAGGATGAAATATCCTGTTTAAAAATAATTTATGGATTGTATTGTTGTGCGGAATTATATAATTACAAACGGATAAAGTGAAAATAAAGAGCGTTTTAGTGTTGTGAGTTTAGATGATCTGCTTTTTCTTTTTAGATTTCTTTAGCATTTGTGTGCCGTTTAAGAACATCAGACAGTTTTTTCCTTTTCGTATTTTTGATTCTATCCATGCGGTAAAATCGAAAATGCGTAATAGCTGATTTTCGTATTTATCATTGTATAATTCATGAATTTCGGGATATAAGCTTTTCCCAGAAATCTTCCCGGTCTTTTCTTAGAATAGGCAGATTACTTTTATTTAAGAACCATAAAACCGTATGCTCTGTTTTGAAAGTCTGCTCTTTGGGAGAAGACAGGCTGCGGGTAATAGAACGGGATTCGTGTCGTATCAATTCAAATTCTTGTGTCTCATAGTAAGCTATAAGACGTACCAGACGAATGGTTCTCATCAATGGCAGGTACTTGATGTTATGGTCTACAATGGCGTTACTGATATATTTTTTTGCGGCTTTGTAGTTCTGGTTACCGATGTGTATGAGGGTCGTATAGAGAAATAGCTCGCTTTTACGAATCGGGCTTAACCATGCTTCTTTATCGTAGAGTGTTTCCTGATAACGGTTCATTAGTTCTGTACATTCAGCAAAGTTCCCTTTGTCGAGGTAAGGAAATAGCTCATATTGGAAAAAAGCAGGCAAGTTGCATTTACCTTAAATTCCAATGAAGAATCCTCTGCGATTAACTTTCTTAATTTCTCCAGGAAATAGGGTATCTCATTATAATTTCCAACCGACCGCAGACTACCGAGTACTCCTTCAAGTACAGATAAATAGTAAATGGGGGGATTCGACCAGAATTGCTGATTCTGTTCAAATAATGAGTTAAGCTCTTTGTATGAATTTAAGGCAGCTCGGTAATCTCCCGCCCCCATTAGATAGTTTGCTTGAAAGAGTTTATGGTTTCGTGTTAATTCAAAGTTTCCTTCCGCGTCTGAAGAAGCGGCTATATATAGCTCGTTGACCATAAGGTCGTTCATATCTTGTTTTTGCTTCGCAGTTCGTATGGAGCCGATATGAGAGAGGCGGTATTTTAGTAAATTGTGCAGAGAAGATTGCTCCGTTATTTTTCGGATTTTCTTTAAAGATTCATTTTGGATAAAATGTTTATGAAAAAGTTCTTGTTCTGTCATGTTGGGGAAATTCAGCCGTAGCAGATATTCCAGTTCCTGTTTTTGGGCAATTGTCAGTATCTCATTGTTTTCGTAGAATTGAGCTTGCTCAATTGTGTTGGATAGAATCTCGAAACATTCTTCGAACAGAGAGCGCTCATACAACATACGGGCTTTGCATAGATCATTCAGCAGATCATAATAGATGTCTTTCTTCTTCCTTAATGTGAGCAGCGTGTCTACCAGTTTCTCATATAAATATTGAATGGATACTTCGAAGGAGCCTCTCGGCCTGCGCTTATAAAATTCTTCTTTCACTGTATTTCCGTTGGGTTGTTTACTCTTCGTGATAATGTCGTAAATCACAAGATAGTCCTTCTCCTCCTTGTCTTTAACGACCTGCAAGGAGAAGTGTTTCTTTTCTGATTTTGAGAGAGAGTATATGAGAGATATAACAGAATCAACTCTTTTCATGGAGGTTCTTTCAATTGGTATTAGATTGCAATAATCGGGATTTTCTGTGAGAAAAAGCAAGTTATTCAAGAAATTAACACATCCGGTTTAAACGAGCTCAGACCGGATTTGTCTCTAAATATTAATGAGTTCTTTGCAACATTAACTATACTCTATCATTCAAAGAACTTTAGTTCTTCGAATGATAAACTTCGGTTCTTCGAATAAAATTATGCATTCAAAGTTATTAATATTTTTAGGTAAAGGTGTTATTTTGTACATTTAATGAGAAAATATTATTTTCTTTCCATGTTTTTACGGGAAAAACTATACCTTCGAAGCACATTTATTTAATATTAAAGAAGAAATGTTGGATTTAAAACAGCTCACAGGCGATGTATGCCGTATCGCAACCGAAGCCGGGCATTTTTTGAAAGAAGAGCGGAAGAATTTCCGTCGTGAGAGTGTGGTGGAGAAACATGCACACGATTATGTGTCTTATGTAGATAAAGAATCAGAGGTACGGATAGTTAAGGCTCTTTCCGCTTTGTTACCCGAAGCTGGCTTTATAACGGAGGAAGGCTCTGCTACTTATCAGGATGAACCTTATTGCTGGGTTATTGATCCGCTGGACGGAACAACGAATTATATTCACGATGAGGCTCCTTACTGTGTATGTATTGCTTTGCGTAGTCGCACCGAACTGCTCTTGGGTGTTGTCTATGAAGTTTGCCGGGACGAATGTTTCTGTGCATGGAGAGGGGAAGGGCCTTTATGAACGGGGAAGAAATACACGTTTCAGGTGTTCGGGATATAAAAGATGCATTTGTCTTTGCTGAGTTGCCATATAATGACCAACAATACAAACAGACAGCTCTCCACTTGATAGATAAACTTTACGGAGTAGTGGGCGGCATTCGTATGAATGGCTCTGCCGCTGCCGCGATTTGTTATGTGGCTATGGGGCGTTTTGATGCTTGGGCGGAAGCTTTTATTGGAAAGTGGGATTATTCGGCGGCAGCTTTGATTGTGCAGGAAGCCGGTGGGCGGGTTACCGATTTTTGCGGTAACGGACACTTCATGGACGGCCATCATATTATAGCGACTAACGGATATTTGCATTCTGTATATCAACAGCTTATTGCGGAAGTCCCTCCATTGGATATGTGACGATATTGTAGCCTTCAATTCTCTATGATTATGAAACACACATTTCTTGTTAAAGAATGGTTTGGGGCTTTTCTTTCCCTCTTATTCCCTCGTTGTTGCGTTGTCTGCGGCAGGCCACTGGCAAAAGGGGAAGAATGTATTTGTGCTGTGTGCAATATGGATTTACCACGTACCGATTATCATCTTCGAAGAGATAATCCGGTTGAGTTACTATTCTGGGGAAAGTTTCCTTTGGAACGGGCTACGTCTTTTTTCTACTATCGGAAAGGGAGTGATTTTCGACGGATACTACATTTGCTTAAATATGGGGGGCAGAAAGAGATAGGAGCCATCATGGGACGATACATGGCTGCGGAATTGATAGAGTCCGGTTTCTTTCAGGGAATCGATGTGATAATTCCGATTCCGCTGCATGAGACGAAACAACGCATCCGTGGCTATAATCAGAGTGAATGGATAGCGCGGGGAATTGCTGCCGTGACTGGAATCCCCGTCGATACGGAAGCTGTTGTACGTCGGAAATATACGGAAACGCAAACGCGTAAATCTATTTTTGAACGTTGGGAGAATGTAGAGGGAATCTTCGAATTGCATCATGCTGAATCCTTTGATTGGAAAACACGTGTTAATAGTGGATGATGTGTTGACAACGGGAGCAACTACCGTAGCATGTGCTTCCCGGATCATGGAAGTAGAGGGTATACGGATAAGTGTGCTGACATTAGCGGTAGCAGATTAAATGTATTCTCTTTAGTAGTACCGGATAATCGAAAAAATAGGGGGATATTCCTTTTGTGGAGTTTGAGGATGTTAATCCTGAAGATTGTATCTGCATATTTGGAAGAAATGAAAAATGTTATCTTATATTACTTCGTAAACGGATACGCTTTTCGATGCTCTTCTATTCTATAATGCAGTTTTCTCTATTTTTACAACCAGCTATTCCGCTATTAATATAAACTTGATTTCTGTTTATAATAAACTTTTGGATAGTTTATTATAAACGGTATCCGAGTTTATTAAAAAACTATTTTTCCCGTTTTTCGGAAATGGATTAAATATTTTAAGTAAAAAATGTAAACAAAATAGGGCAATAATCGTTAGACTATTACCCTATATCATATCTATCCTGATACTAAAATATATCAGTCGGAATGTTGTTTATGTATCTATTTTTCTTATATTTATCATGCTGTTTATCACTTTTATTTCTTCAAAGATACAAAATAAAAAGTCGTTTGTCAAGTATTTCAGAAGAAAAGCAGACTATTCATGCACGGCTGAGATAATAAGGGGCTATCAGTAAGCTTCACTAACTTCTTACCCATAGACTTGTCGTTTAGTTAGGTTTCAACAAACTTACTCTATTTTCATGTGGTATCCAATTTTGTTCAGTTAATGAAACAAAATACAGGGTATTGGCTTATCTAAAGGGCTTGATTCTTCGCATAAAAACTAATTCATGCATGAAATAAGAAAATCTTATTTTTCTTCTATGCTTTTTCGGGAAAAACTATAACTTCGGAGCGCTTTTGATAACCCGTGGAATTGTTGTTGTGACAGGAATTCCTTATAGATACTCAAGAAAAGATAGAAAAACGCATGAGAAAAATTGTAGTTTTATTTGTTGTGGCATTTTGCCTGCTCTCCACAGGAATGAGAGCTCAACACACATTTGTACATAAACAATCATCGACCTACGAATGGCCGGAAGACTCTCTCGTATTGAAGAAACTGGACCAGTGGCGTGATTTGAAGTTCGGTGTTATTTTCACTGGGGACTTTATGCCGTGCCTGGTATTGTTGAATCGTGGGCTCTGTGTTCCGAAGACGTGGACTGGATCAGTCGTTACGGTCACAATAACTATCAAGAGTTTAAGGATTGGTATTGGAACGGATTGAGTAAGCAGTTCAATCCGACTGAATTCGAACCTGCCCAATGGGCGGAAGTGACGAAACAAGCCGGTATGAAATACATGATTTTTACGACTAAACATCATGACGGCTTTTTGTATGTTCGATAGTCAATACACGGATTTTTCCATATCCCGGTGTGTCTTTTAAGGAGCATCCGAAAGCGGATGTTGCCAAGTATGTATTCGAAGCCTTCAGAAAGGAAGGGTTTATGACAGGCGCTTATTTTTCAAAACCGGACTGGCATAATCAGGACTATTGGTGGGATTATTTCGCTACACCTAATCGGAATGTGAATTACAAGATAGAACGTCATCCTGAGAAATGGGAAGCTTTTAAAACATATACACATAACCAGATTGGTGAACTGATGAGCAATTATGGAACGGTTGATATCCTATGGTTGGATGGCGGGTGGGTTTCTCCTCGTAACAATCAGGATATCGATATGCCGCAGATTGCTGCTATGGCGCGTGCAAAACAACCCGGCCTTTTGGTGGTAGACCGCACTATTCATGGTAAATATGAGAACTATCAGACACCGGAACAAAAAATTCCTGAGCATCAGCTTCCCTATCCATGGGAAAGTTGTGTGACGTTGACTACGGATTGGGGCTGGGTAAAGAATCCGGTTTATAAAACACCTAACCGGATTATCTCCATTCTGATGGAAGTGGTTGCCAAAGGCGGAAATTTACTTCTTGGAGTAGGACCTACTGCCGAAGGCCTTATCGAACAACCTACTGTAAAACGTTTGCAGGAGATTGGACGCTGGATGCAGAAAAATGGGAAGGCTATTTACCATACCCGGATCACCCCCAATTACCATTGTGGGAATGTTTGGTTCACTGCCGAT
>VOFG01003591.1_pt1 | contig 65025 bp, 85 predicted proteins | sample 5384171 | NCBI WGS metagenome assembly VOFG01 (sample SAMN12384726, study PRJNA508395) | human gut metagenome | isolation source: healthy gut F | host: Homo sapiens
TGCGGCATGGCGCGGTCGTAGACGAAGCGGCAGACGTCGCCGATCTTGCGTTTCTTTACTTTTTTCTTCAGTTGGGCTACAAGGTCGGCGCTGCTGGCGGTGTCGTCAATCAGGATGTCAGCGTCGCGGGAGATCTTGATGCAGTAGCTGGAGTCGACGTCGTAGCCGGGGAAGATCAGGTTTAAGTTCGCCTTTGATGATGTCTTCGGTGAACATCAGATAATGGTCTTTCTCATGTGCGGGAAGTTCGATGAAACGGGGCACTTTGGCATAAGGCTGTTTCATGACGAAGTAATACGGCTGCTGCCGTTGCTCTGTCTCATTCTCTTTTTTCGGATAAACTCGTATGGCCAGATAGAGGCGGTTGTCCCGGAGGAAAGAGACGATTTTTGTCCTTCGATACCGGTACGGGTTGCAGGTAAGGGAGGATTTCTTCCCGGAAAAAATCTTTGATAAATTGTTGGTGGAACGGCTCCACGTGTCTGTCCTGATAGAAAATGATATGGTTTCTACGTAGGGCGGGGAGTATTTTCTGTTCGTAGATGTGCACACGGTCGTCCAGCTGCCGGGTGACTTCCCGGTTGATTTCCTCTACCAGTTCACGGGCAGATTGTACGGTTTCTTCATCGCTTTCCGTCGCCCGGAAGCCACTGCTTTATGGTCGGCCACCCGGATTTTGTAAAACTCCTCCAGATTGGAAGAGTAGATTGAGATGAAGTTAATCCGCTCGTAGAGCGGCAAATGTTCATCCGTTGCCTCCAACAATACGCGGTAATTGAATGAGAGCCAACTGATATCTCGCTTGAAATAATTATATTTGCTTTCCATGTACTTTAAGATTTTTCCAAATATAGTATCTTTGCGGGATTAAACAAAGAAAATTATGACAAGAATAGGATTATTATCAGATACTCACGCTTACTGGGACGAGAAATACCTGGAATATTTTGAACCGTGCGATGAAATCTGGCACGCGGGCGATATCGGTTCGTTGGAAGTAGCGGAAAAATTGGCGGCTTTCCGGCCGTTACGGGCAGTCTACGGGAATATTGATGGGCAGGCTATCAGGAAGCTGTATCCGCAGGTGAACCGTTTTACGGTGGATGACACCGAAGTGCTGATAAAACACATAGGCGCCTATCCGGGAAAGTATGATCCTTCCATTGTCGGAAGCCTGATGACGCGGCCGCCGAAACGCTTTATCAGCGGGCACTCTCATATATTAAAGGTGAAATATGACAAAACGTTGGATATGCTGCACATCAACCCGGGAGCGGCGGGAATGTCCGGATTTCATAAAGTACGTACATTGGTGCGGTTTGTCATTGACGAAGGAGCGTTCAAGGATTTGGAAGTTATCGAGCTGGCGGATAAATAACTTCGCATTATTTTTGTCATTTCGGATTTCTTTCCGACCTTTGCAGCCAGTGAATGAATAACAAAGACGAACATGAAAGGAATTATTCTGGCCGGTGGAAGTGCTACCCGCCTCTATCCGCTATCTAAGGCGATTTCTAAACAGATCATGCCTGTGTACGACAAGCCGATGATTTATTATCCGTTGTCTACACTGATGTTGGCGGGAATACGCGAAGTATTGGTTATCTCTACTCCACGTGACTTGCCGATGTTCCGCGATCTGCTGGGAACAGGTGAAGAACTGGGAATGTCCTTCTCTTATCAGGTGCAGGAGCAACCCAACGGTCTGGCACAGGCTTTCGTATTGGGAGCCGATTTCTGAACGGTGAACCGGGATGTCTGATTTTGGGCGATAATATGTTCTACGGCCAGGGATTTTCCGCCATGCTCCGCCGTGCTGCCAGTGTGGAGAAAGGAGCTTGCATATTCGGTTATTACGTGAAAGATCCCCGCGCTTACGGTGTGGTGGAATTTGACGAGACGGGCAAAGTCGTTTCCCTGGAAGAGAAACCTGCCGTTCCGAAAAGCAATTATGCCGTTCCCGGATTGTATTTCTATGACGCTACCGTGACGGAAAAGGCTGCCGCCCTCCGTCCTTCCGCCCGTGGAGAATATGAAATAACGGACTTAAACCGCCTCTATCTGGAAGAAGACACGCTGAAAGTGGAACTTTTCGGACGTGGATTTGCATGGCTCGATACCGGTAACTGTGACAGTTTGCTGGAAGCCTCCAACTTTGTTGCCACCATTCAGAACCGTCAAGGTTTTTATGTCAGTTGCATCGAAGAAATCGCATGGCGTCAGGGCTGGATTCCGACGGAACAGCTGCTTCTGCTCGGCCGGCAACTCGAAAAGACGGAATACGGCAAATACCTTATTGAACTGGCAAAACAATCCTAAAATCAACATAATAAGAAATATATGAAAACTTATCTGGTGACCGGTGCCGCAGGATTTATCGGCGCAAACTACATTAAGTATATTCTGGCAAAAACATAGCGACGTGAAGGTCGTGATTCTGGATGCTTTGACGTATGCAGGAAATTTGGGAACCATTGCCAGGATATCGACAATGAACGCTGCTTTTTTATCAAGGGAGATATTTGTAGCCGCGAAGTAGTAGACGGTCTGTTTGCTGAGTATCGCTTCGATTACGTGGTGAATTTCGCTGCCGAAAGCCATGTGGACCGTAGCATTGAAAACCCGCAGTTGTTCTTGATTACTAATATTCTCGGCACGCAGAACTTGTTGGACTGTGCACGCCGCGCGTGGGTAATGGGCAAGGACGAACAGGGCTACCCGACTTGGAGGAAAGGTGTGCGCTATCATCAGGTTTCTACCGACGAAGTGTATGGCTCTCTGGGTGCTGAAGGGTTTTTCACGGAGGCTACGCCGCTTTGTCCGCATAGCCCGTACAGCGCTTCCAAGACTAGCGCGGATATGGTCGTTATGGCCTATCACGACACTTATAAAATGCCGGTTACGATTACCCGTTGCTCAAATAACTACGGCCCGTATCATTTCCCGGAAAAACTGATTCCATTGATTATCAAGAATATCCTTGAAGGTAAACATCTGCCTGTCTACGGCGACGGAAGTAACGTGCGTGACTGGTTGTATGTGGAAGATCATTGCAAGGCGATTGACCTCGTTGTGCGCGAAGGCAAAGAGGGAGAGGTCTACAACGTAGGTGGACACAACGAAAAGACAAACCTCGAAATTGTGAAACTGACTATTTCGACCATTCACCGCTTGATGACGGAACATCCCGAATATCGCCAAATGCTTAAAAAGAAAGTGAAAGGTGAAAACGGAGAAATCTCAATCGACTGGATTAACGAGGATTTGATTACTTTTGTCAAAGACCGCCTCGGACACGACCAGCGTTACGCAATCGACCCGACCAAAATTACCAATGCCTTAGGTTGGTATCCCGAAACGAAATTCGAAGTCGGCATTGTGAAGACTATCGAATGGTACTTGAATAACCAGCCGTGGGTGGAAGAAGTAACTAGCGGAGATTATCAAGGCTATTACGAAAAAATGTACGGGAAATAGGAAGATAAGATAGTAGGAGATTGATAATAGGGGAAGATAAGATAGTAGGAGATTGATAATAGAGGAAGATAAGATAGTAGGAGATTGATAATAGGGGGAAGATAAGATAGTAGGAGACTGATAATAGAGGAAGATAAGATAGTAGGAGAAAATAAGATAATAGAGGATTGATAATAGGAGATAGAAAAAGAACGTTAGAAAAAAGAAGGTTTTTCTTTAGATATAATTATAATGTGCATTTAACAAGTCGGTGGTAACTCCATTCCCCTCCTTCCGGGGAGGTTGTGTAAAAAGTAAGAATCAAGTGTTCTTTGACATATTGTATAAAAAGGATTTTATATCTTTGCTCTGCTAACAATAGGATTAATTTTATGGGCTATATTCAACCTTTTGATCGTAATCAACTGACTCTTCCTGAGTCTTTAGATTCTTATATCTCTTGTGAGAACCCAGTTCGTCTGATTGATGTTTTTGTCGATCAGTTTATCAAATTGCACCCTGATTTTTTCCTCTTATAAAGGTAACAGTCCTACGGGCCGTTCTGCTTATAGCTTTGGTACTTTACTCAAGCTGTATGTCTACGGCTATTTAAACAGTATCAGTTCTTCCCGTAAACTGGAGCGCGAGACTCTGCGTAATATGGAGTTGATCTGGCTTCTGGGTAATCTCCATCCGATCATAAGACTATTGCCGATTTCCGTTCCAAAACAAACTTCGGGCATCCATGAATGTTGCCTTGATTTCCGCCGCTTTCTGGTCAGTTCCGGTTATATTTCAGGCAAACTGGTAGCTGTTGACGGCAGTAAAATCAAAGCCAATACCAATCGTGACGGTCTTACTTTTAGATGGTATTAATCGACAGTTAGCCTTGTTGGATACCCGTTTAGAGAAGTATCTGCACCAGCTTAATGAAAATGATCTGGTGGAAACAGCCCAGGAACAATTATCCGAACTCTCGGACGAGCTCGGTGTGGAGAGCTCCCTACTGGGAGAAGATAGCCCGTTTGAGCCAACAGGTTGAAGAACTTCAGGCGGAAAAACAGCGTATGCTGGATGAAGGTTCCCAAAGAAGCTTTCCCTCTGACCGCGAAGCTCGCCTGATGAAGACCCGTAACGGTTTTCTTCCGGCTTACAATGTCCAATCAGTGGTAGATTCCCAACATCACCTGATAGGTGCCATGCAGGTTACCGACCACCCGAATGACTTTGAAGACCTTCAACCTTCGATTCATGCCATGCAGGAAGACCTTCAGGTAAGTAGCCCAAGCCGTTGCGGACACCGGTTATGCCAATGAAGAACAAATCCTGGCCCTTGAAGAAGAAGGCAAAGTGATTGCCGTTCCTTTCAATGAAGGAGACCATTCTCCTAAAGAAGATCGGGAGCACGGAATCTTTTTACCTATGATGCAGACAATGACTATTATATATGCTCCCAAGAAAAAATATTACCTATTAAAGACAGGCAAGTTCGTAAACATGGAAAGCTTTATAGAAAATATCAGGGAAGAGACTGCAAGGGTTGTCCCCTGATAAGTTCTGCACCACATCAAAAAAGGCCGGATTATCTACCGAAGGGCAGATGCAGAACCCATAAGACAGTATATGAAGAAGTGTAAGGGGATGAAATACAAAGCGCTTATACGGTTACGAAAAGCATTGGTAGAACACCCCTTCGGAACTCTTAAATACTGGATGGGGCAAATACCACTCCTACTCAGAGGAAAGGAAGAGGTACAGGCTGAAATAGATTTGTACGCAACATGCTATAACCTAAAAGGGTGACTAACATTCAAAGCATACAGGTACTATTGCAACAAGTCCACTATTGGGGTATTAAGTATACCTAATAGCGGTCATTTACCAAAGGACAACAATAGAAATACCAAAATAAAGAGATAAAGAGCATTTCCTTTTTTATACAATATGTCAAAGAACACTTGATGCTTACTTTTTACACAACCTCCGGGAAGGAGGGGTGGCTGAAAGCCGGGGTGGTAGGTGCGCCTATTTGTTTTAATAATAGACTCATGTACTCACCTACCACCTCCCCCTACGGGGACTCCTCCTTCCCGAAGGAGGAGAGTATTGGATACTATCGACTATGAACTGTTGAATTATTTTTCCCTAATTTATCTTGTCGTCAAATTTGACAAAGAACCTATAAGAAAACACTTGTGTCGCTAAATAATAAGTCACTAATAACGTATAATAAGTCGTTAATAACGTATAACTGTTAATGTCTTGTCTTGTTAATAATGCTAACCCGGTAATTTTCACTTTCAACTTTCAACCTAATAATAGCCCTAACGACAAAAGGACTCCCATGAGCAGCATATTACGCGACGTTTCGCCTAATATGTTGTTTAGTTTTTTACCATTATATATACGTACCATTTTTTTCCATGTGAAGAAGTGGGGGATCAGATAAAGTTGCGGAAGCAGTCCCGCATAAAAATGTCCTTCACTCAAGAACCGGAGACAGAGCAAGGACGCTGTTATTCCCAGTGCCAGATAGAAATAGCGTCCGAACTTCTCACCGAAACGGACGATAATGGTTTGTTTTCCGCTTCGTGCATCCGCTTCGCGGTCGCGGTAATTATTGACAACAAGTAAAGTGTCAATGAGTAGTCCGCAAACGAGTGAGGCTACGGTAACATCCGGCGTCCATGTTAGCGCTTGCACATAGTAGGTTCCACCTACGGGGACAAAACCGAAAAAAATGATTACTAAAACATCTCCCCAACCGTTGTAGGATAGGGGATAAGGTCCGGTTGTATAGAGAAAAGCAAAAAGTACACAGAGAACGCCGACGATAATCAGCTCCCACCCCGCATAGAAAAGCAGCGTGCAACCGATGAGGCAGGCAAGGGTAACCGTGACGATGATTCCCGTTTTCATTGCCTGAAGAGAAATCCAACCTTGCGCACAGGCGCGTTCAGGCCCCAGGCGGTCTTCCCTGTCCGTCCCTTTGAGGAAGTCAAAAGGTCATTGATAAAGTTGGCGGCAATCTGCATCAGGCTGGCGAACACGCAACAGATTAGTGCAGGTAACCATTCAAAATGCCCGTCCATGGCAGCAAGTGCAGTACCTATTAAAACGGGAGTAACTGCACCTGTCAGAGTCTTGGGGCGTGCCGCTAATATCCATGCTTGCAGTGAGTTACGCTTTATTTCTTTCATGCTTTAATATATTATAGAGAGTTTTGACGGACAAAGATAGATGATTTTTCGTATCTTTGCACCCCCGAAATACTTCAAAATACTTCAAATTAAGAGAAAATGAAGAAAATAATTTATCCCGTTATCTTGTTGACACTGCTTTCGCTGGCCTCTTGTAAGTCGAAGAAAAATATGGTGTCCACTTTGCCTTCGCCTGTTTTAAATACAGATTCCGTTCATGCGGATACCGCTTCCACTGTCCCGGCAGATGTTTTTGCGCCGGATCATGCCGGACTCAAAGAGCTGGATGTCTCGAAAGAAAAGAAAAGTGAACCGGCAAAGAAACAAACCATTGCCGGAACCGAATCTGCTGATCGTGTACTTCGTGAAGCCAAAATCACTTCATCAACCGAAAGTGTGTCATCCGCTTATGCAGGTGTCGACCGTGTCGTGAAATATGATTTCACTCACCGGGATGTTCCCGAAGCTTTTGAAGGTTTCCGCATTGCCTTCGTCTCCGATTTGCATTATAAAAGCCTGTTGAAAGAACAAGGACTGAACAACCTTGTCCGTCTGTTGATTGCCCAAAAGGCCGATGTCCTGCTAATGGGAGGTGACTATCAGGAAGGTTGCGAATATGTGGAACCTTTGTTCGCTGCCCTTTCCCGTGTGAAAACGCCCATGGGGACATACGGCGTAATGGGAAACAATGATTACGAACGCTGTCACGACGAAATTGTCCGTACAATGAAACATTATGGGATGAGGGTGTTGGAACATGAGGTAGATACTCTTCGGAAAGACGGCCAGCAGATCATTATCGCAGGCGTACGCAATCCTTTCGACTTGACACACAACGGCGTGTCGCCTACATTGGCACTCTCTCCCAAAGATTTTGTCATATTATTAGTACATACACCGGACTATATCGAAGATGTTTCAGTGGCTAACACCGACCTTGCTCTGGCCGGGCATACCCACGGCGGACAAGTCCGTGTCTTTGGAGTCGCCCCGGTGTTAAATTCTCATTACGGAAACCGCTTCTTAACCGGGCTGGCCTACAACACCGCAAAAATTCCCCTTATTATAACAAACGGAATCGGCACTTCACAACTCCCGATTCGCATTGGTGCACCGGCAGAAGTGGTAATGATAACGCTTCATCGGTTGGCGGAGTAGTATTGTAAATTTGTTTTTATATATTCCCAAGCTGCCGGATGCAGAAAATACCGTATATCTTTTCCTGTGTCCAGTGCTTTGCGAATAAATGTAGAACTGATCTCGAATACAGGTGAATGGACGAGGCGTACAGTTTCCGGCAATTCATCTTCTTTTACGGGGTAGTTGGGGCGGGGATAAATCAGAATGTTGTTCTCTTTTAGGATACGCTCCGACTGATACCAACGGTCGAAACGCGCCCAGTTGTCAGAGCCGATAATGAAATAGAAGTCCCGTTCGGGATAAGCAGCGCGTAGCTTTTCCAATGTATGCACGCTGTAAGAGGGACGTGGCAGGTGAAACTCGAAATCCGAAGCTTGAAAATGCGGATAACCGTTGATAGATAACTCCACCAATTTAAGACGCAGCCCGTCACTCCATAATTCGGACTGCGTTTTTAAAGGGATTCTGTGGGCTGACCATAAACCAGATTTCGTCCAACCCTTCGTATTCGCAAAGATAATTGGCCAAGGCAGGATGTCCGATATGAATCGGGTTGAATGAGCCGCTAAAGATTCCGGTTTTATGTTTCTTCATTTGTATCTTTCTGTCTGGCAAAAAGACAATTAACTAGGCCTCAAAAACTTTTTAATTACTTTCAAAGCTTCCGCCTTAGCCGTCTCCAGATCGTCATTAACGATCACGCAATCGAACTGCGGAGCAAAGCTCAATTCATATTCCGCCTTTGGCGATGCGGCTTTCGATTACTTCCGGCGCATCTGTGCCGCGACCTTCCAGTCGGCAGCGCAGTTCATCTACCGAAGGCGGTTGGATAAATACCGACAATGCACGGTCACCGTAAAACTTCTTGATGTTGCATCCGCCTACTACATCTACATCAAACACCACATTCTGACCTTCTTTTAACTGTTTTTCCACCTGTTCTTTCAGTGTGCCGTAGTAACGGTCTTTATACACCTCCTCGTACTCCAGAAACTCATTGTTCTCGATACGGCAACGAAACTCCTCCGGAGTGAGAAAGAAATACTCAACCCCGTGTTGCTCCGTTCCGCGCGGCGGGCGGCTTGTTGCGGAAATAGAAAACGCAAGATTCAAATGCTGTGTCAGTAGATAGTTGATGATAGTAGATTTGCCCGAGCCTGACGGGGCGGAGAAAATAATTAATTTACCTGTCATGTGATTCTTTCTATTTGAAATTACATTACATTCAGTACCTGTTCCTTGATCTGTTCCAGTTCATCCTTCATCTGGACAACAATCTTCTGCATTTCCGCATGATTGGACTTGCTACCTAATGTGTTGATTTCCCGGCCCATTTCCTGTGCGATAAATCCGAGCTTTTTCCCCTGTCCGTTACCGCTTTCCATAGTACTAATAAAATACTTCAGATGATTGCCAAGGCGTTGTTTTTCTTCGTTTACATCCAATTTTTCGATATAATAAATCAATTCCTGTTCCAGACGGTTCTTGTCATAATCTACGCTCAACGTCTTTTCGAGTGCGTCCGTGATGCGTTCTTTCACCTTTTCTACCCGTTCTTTCTCATAAGGAGCGATCTTTTCGAGCAACAGCGAGATATTCGCAATCTTTTCGCGGAACTTCTTTTCCAGTGCGGCACCTTCCTGTTTGCGGAAATCTACCAGATGATTAATCGCTTCAAGCACCGTGGCGTGCACTACTTTCCATTCCTCTTCCGATAATTCCTGGATTTCCGTTTTCGTCATCACGTCCGGCATACGGAGCAACGTTTGAAACCAATCCGTAGGGACAGGAATGCCGATGTTTTCCGAGATAGCCTGAATCTGTTTGTAATATCCTTCCACCAATGCCTGGTTGATAGGTGTTGCACTCTCGGCGCCCTCTTTTTCTCGATCCACAGGCTGAAATCTACTTTTCCGCGCTCCAGAACCTTGGAAATCTCGTTACGGATTTCTATTTCTTTTTCACGATAAGCCGGGGCGATGCGAGTGGATAAATCCATTGCCTTGCTGTTGAGCGACTTGATTTCTACGTTTATTTTCTTTTCTGGAAGTTCGGCAGTAGCTTTGCCGTAACCTGTCATTGACTGTATCATATTTTTAAAGTTTTGCGCAAAACTACACGAATATTTTAAGAATTGGAAATAATCATGTAATTTTATATTTATATCTGATTATCAGAAACTTATATGCCGATTTTAATGCTGGCTCATATCTGTCCTAATAAACTAGTCGCAAATATAACTATTTTCAATGATACATCTAAAAATAGCTGCAATAAAAAACTTTGATTGCAGAAAAATCAGGGAAACAGGCGTGAAATTATAAGCATGTTTTAATTGTCTGATATCTGAAAATATATGTCTTTTTTTGTTAAAAACAAACATCTTGATTACGATGTTTTCTAAACATAATTATTTTAAGATATAACATGAAACTACTTAATTTGTCTGAGCACCGCTCCTGCTTTAATTATCAGCTTAATTTTGCAAGTGGGTTTACTCGATATAAATTGGCTGCACAAGAATGTGGGCAAGTTGATAATGACAGCTGTTTTTGTATTTTATTCCTGTTGAAAGGAGAATTGTTAGTTGATATAGGGCAGGAACATCATATTTCTCTTCTCAGAAACAGGATGCTCCTTATTCCACAGCGAGAGGAGAACCGGATTAAAAGTGTTGTACCGGCAGAATGTCTTTTATTGTTTTGGAACAAACAGATAACGGCTTGTGACAAAATGTATTTTGATTCTATTTCCCGTGACAAGTTGGGAGAGAGGGATAACTGTATTCTTCTAATTCGCAAACCGCTGCTTCACGTGTTAAGGCAGTTGCTTATTTATCTGGATGCAGGATTATTATGTAGGCATATGCACATTCTCAAACAACAGGAAATAATACTTGTATTGAGGGGATTTTATACCAAGCCCGAGCTTGCTTCCTTCTTTTCAGGAGCATCCGGAGTAGGAAGAAAATTTGAAGATTTTGTGCTGGAAAATTATCGGAAAGTGAAATCTGTGAAAGAATTTGCCAGTTTGTGTTGTGTGTCAGAACGCTCTTTCAACCGCAAGTTCCAAGATTGTTTTAACCAGAGCCCCTATCAATGGATGCAGGAACGGAAGGCTGAGATTGTTCGTGAGAAAGTCTGTGATCCGGATGTTGCTTTCCGGGAAATAGCCATGGAATTTGGATTTAGTTCTCCCGCCCATCTCACCTGCTATTGTAAAAAGACTGTTTGGGCTAACTCCGACAGAATTGCGGAGCGAAAGCAAAAAAGATAAAATTTGACCGTATGATAAATACCTGTCTTTTTTAATACAATATTAAGCAATATGGAATCTTCTATTCAAAAAGTAAGCAAGAAGGAAAAGACTTTTATTTCTCTTCGTGCACATGGCTTGTCGGTATATTGTTTCCGTCTTTATAAGGATCTTGTCAAAATGATGTCCATGTATGTAAGGGATGAAAAGAGGCAGGATATTTTTTATTCCCTGATGACAGGGACTGATATATCCGATCTGTCCTACAGGTATAATCTTTCCATACGAGAATTAATTTTCATGTATGAGGAAGGCGTAAGGGAAGTAAGTCGTTGTTGGGAAAGTCTGGTTCAAGAACAGCAAAGGCTTCAATCAGTCCATCTCCGGTATAGAAACTATAAGGCTGTTTTACACAGGAACAATGTTGTTTGCGGACAATTTAAAGTCTTTGTTCCACTCAAAGAATATGATATACCTGCGGAATGTGTGGATAAACTTTCTACTCCTTTGGAATATTTGGAGATACAACCGAGAATCTTACGGAACCTTAGGAGGTATAATATCTATCTGTTGGAGGACCTGTTGCGGTTTATCAAGAAAAATGGTTTTGACGCATTGGGCAAATTACATGGTGTAGGCAAGCGGTCCTGTGAAGATTTATATCTAATCTTAAAAGATAAAGATATTTTGACGAGTAAAGATACTTGTTATCTGTTTCGTTATATTCTTATATAGAATAGATATTTTGCATTGCTTTACATTTGATTGACCGGCTTTTTTTGACTTCACATTGGGTTCTGTGAGTATGATACATTTACACAATAATGACATTTTTTCTAAAATAGTCATGTATTTGTTAATTTCTGTCTTTTTGTATAATGCCAATGCGATAGCAGCGCAGTACTTTTGCAACATCAAAAAAACGAGAAACAGAGTATTAATAATAATGATAAAAATCTTTAGTATGAAGAGGACTATTTTTCTTTTCTTTTTATTTTTTTGCACCCATTCTTTTGCACAGAAGGTGGCAATAAAAAATAATTTGGCGTATGATGCCCTGAAGACTCGAATCTTTCCCTTGAGTTTTCAATGGGGCGGAAATGGACGCTTGACACCCAAGTGGGGATGAATTTCTTTTTCTACACGCAGGATGCTACCTCCTCCCGGTATAAAACAAAGAAGGCTAGTCACTGGTTGGTACAGCCTGAGCTACGTTACTGGACGTGTGATGTTTTCAATGGTTGGTTCTTCGGGTTACACGCGCATGGAGGGCAGATGAACATCGGTGGCATTGATGTACCTTTTGTTCTTCAAAAGGGAGACGGGAAAATGAAGGAGCACCGTTATGAAGGATATTTTTGGGGTGGTGGTCTGAGTGCCGGCTATCAGTGGGTCGTTTCCAATCGTTTCAATATAGAGGCCTCCTTGGGTATCGGTTATGTACATACCCGTTATGATAAGTACAAGTGTACTACCTGCGGAAAAAAGGAGGGGAAGGGGATGCTGATTATATCGGTCCCACCAGAGCGGCGATTTCCATTATTTATATGTTGAAATAGTCTTCTTACGTACCCGGATTTTTTATTTTTTATGCAAAAAAGTATATCATGAAACCGTTACAATATTATAAGAAACAAATTTTTATTATGGGCTGCCTGGGAATGTTTCCCATGTTGGTTTTTGCCCAGGAAACTTTATCGTCAGCTAATGGTCTGCACGGGGATTATTCCGGAAGCCGTGTAGAGAGAAGCGCGGACGGGGATAAATTGGATATAGAATTTTCGATAGGGCTTGTCGAAAAGTTGAAAAGCCAGCAAATGATGTATATTTCTCCCCGTTTTGTTTCAGTGGATGGAAAAAAAGTGTGGAACTGGAACCTGTATGCATTTCCGGCCGAAGGAGGTATAAGGTTGTTAAACGTCGCAAGACCCTGCATAATGTGAAGAGTGACCAGCTTGGCTACGGTGAGGTGCATTCCGTCAAGGAGCTGAAAGAAACACCCTTGACATTCAAAAAGCAGTTTCCCTTTTGAAAGTTGGATGGCAGATGGTCATCTTGTTGTGAATGAAAAGTTATATGGTTGTGCCGAATGTGGTATGAGTAAAAACGATGGTATTGCATTGCAAGCCGGTATTCCACTCTTTGGAGCGAAAGATTATGCCTACGATTTTATCGAACCGGAAAAGGTGCTGGTCAAGTGCTACAAGGATTCTTTTGATTGTAAAGTGACTTTTCCCGTGGCACAACACGATCTTCGCAAGACCTTTGCGGATAACCGTCAGGAGCTTGCCGGACTCGGCCAATTTGTATCTGAAAAACCTATTGATTAAAGGGGCGGAGCTAAAGGATGTGTATATAAAAGGTTACGCTTCTCCCGAAGGAGATTTTAATTATAACAAATCCCTTGCGCAAAGACGGATTCAAACCCTTTCAAATTATATTTCCAGTCAATATCCCGCCCTCAAGAAAGCACCGGTTTATCGTACCGAAGGGGTTGGGGAAGACTGGGAAGGTCTTAAGGCAGCAGTCAGTGGTTCCACTCTTTCCAATAAGGACAAAATCCTTTTTATCATTGAACATAACTCAAATGATACGGAACGTGAGTCGGCTATCCGTGAGTTAGATAATGATAAGACTTACCATATTCTTTTGGAAGAGTTTTACCCGGCTCTGCGGCGTACAACATTCAGCCTCAGCTTTGATGTAAGGCCTTATACGTCGGAGGAACTCCCGGAGTTTTTGAGACCAAGCCTGAATGTCTTAGCCTGTACGAAATGTACCAGCTGGCTGGATTGTATGCTTCCGGGGGGAGAATCCTCTGCCGGTATATAAGAAGGCATACGAGCAGTTTCCGGGGGACATTGTGGCGGTTTTGAATTATGCCAATGCCTTGTTGAAATATGGCAAGGATGCGGACGGTGCGTTGCAGGTATTGGAAGTGGTAAGAGAAGACAGTCGTGTCCTGTTCCCAATGGCAATTGCCTATGATATGAAAGGTGATTGGAGGAAGGCAGAGAAACTGTTGGAAGAGGCAGCGGCTCGGGGATGTAACCGTGCGAAAGCATTCAAGGCTGTAAGGGTAAATGAATAAATCGTGGGTTGCGGATGTAACTCAGTTATATATTGTATTAGTAATTTCAATTTAAAACAATTCAAATCATGAAAGTAATGAAGTATTTTGCAGTGGCTTCGCTGGCGTTGTTTGCTGCATGTAACAATGAAGAAAATCTGGTTGTACCGGAGGGTGCTAATCAGCCGGTTGATGTGATGATGTCAGTAGCATTGCCCGGTCCCGGTACACGTGCCGCCATGGGCGATTTGCAGAACACTGCCAACAATGGTGATCCGGCAACGGTTGAAAAACTGCATGTGTACTTGTTAAAGGGAGATGATATTGTCTTTGCGAAGGAGTTTACGAAGGGGTCTGATGATTTTACTAAGTTGACTTCATCTACCGCTGTGGGAGCTGGTGAAGCGACAGGAGGTTATAAATTCCTTAACGTGGACAAAGGCGCAACAAAAGCTCTTGTTATTGCAAACCCTCAAGGTGCATTGGTTGAGAACAAGCCCGTGTCTGATGTTAGCAAACAACTGTTGAAGGCTAAAATTAATGAAGTGATCTATGCAGGTTCCAAAGAACTTACCACTGTTGGTGCCGAATCTTATGGCGTTGATCCCCAACAGGATAAGCGTACCGTCAAGAAAGCGGAACTCACCTTGGCTGCCAGTATGAACCGTTTCAAGTGACTGGAACCAAATTTATCAAAGTTACTTGGAAAGACGGAAAAAAGGCCGAGGCGGAACAGTGGTGCAAGACATGGCTGGGTAAGGCTGAAAACAACGGAAAAACCAGTGCTGATGCATGGACGGCTTTCAAGGCTGCTGCCGATGGCTTCAATAACGAAGTGTGGGATGGTAAGTCTGACCTTAGCAAGAAAGCCGCTTTGAGCAAATGGTTGCAGGTTGTTGACGTGACCTCTGCAAACCAGGGTATCCTGATGAACCGTTTCAGCAGAACACTTTCTATTCCTGCACTTACAGTAGAAGAAGAAGCAAACTGGTTCTGGGCTAAGACTTATGCAGGTGACAGATATGATTTTACCAATGGAACATTCAAACCTGATGGCAAGACAGACCTGTCCGATGTATCTTCCTACTTTACAGCAACTGCTTTTGATTTCGGAGCAGGTAAAAAAGCTGCGGCATCTAACTTCTTCTCAAATGGAATTACCGGTTACGGAAAGACTAACAATGCTCCAAAACTCGCTTTCGTTTTCAAAACAGGTGATGCAGGCGTATCTGTAGACAGACGTTTTGTAGTTATATCCGGTTATGCGAAGACAGAAGGTGCAACAGACGGTACGACTGATGTTCCGGCCGGTAAGGGTGGTTACCTGATCAATCTGAATCTTAGCACATTGAACAACGGACAGGGTATCCTGGTGGATACAGATCCGACTATTCCGGAAGGAGTGACTCCAGAACCGGGTGGTCAGGAAGACTTGGAAGATGAAAATGTGAATGTTATTGTTCGTGTTCAAGTACAAGCTTGGACTGCTGTGAACGTCTTCCTATCCTTTAACAGATAGGAGAGTAATAGTCACTTGCCGGAGCGGTTCTCCCGTGTTGGCTCTGACAGGTCAATACCGGAATCCGCCTGACTTTTGGGGAGGGGAAAGGTTATCTCCTCCCTTTTTATTATTCCCGGGAGAAGTATACGTTATCTCTTCCGGGGAAGTTATCTGCATTTGATTTATAATAATTAGTATAAAGTATAAACATAAGATACATACCCACTTGGCTGGGGCTGCTACTCACTTTATACCTCGTGACCGCCTGTGATCGGGTATATGACGATTTGAGCGGCTGTCTTGGCAACACGATTGTCTTTTTCTTATCTGGCTGATGACAATCAGGAACATTTACAGGAATATGTGGATGGTATTGATGTCTTTATTTTTGATGCCAAAGGCGAAGTTCTTATAGAAAAGCATCATCTGGAGAGAGAACGGCTGCTTTCACCACTGGAGGTCACGCTTCCGGAAGGGGATTATAAAGTGGTGGCCGTAGGCAACGCTTTGACAGAAACGATTATCGGTAAAGAGGACAGCTACAAAGGTTCGTCGGTTTCCCGCCCCGAACTAATGGAAAAGGACGGACGAGCATCCGGTACGTTTGACAGGTTATACCTGGGAGAAACAGCTATTACATCTAAAGTTATGAACGAGTCCCGTGACGTAGTTCGCCTTTATTCCCAGCATGTGAAAATCCATGCGGTAGTCCTTTCTGATGATGATAACAATTCGCAGACCTGGTTTGAGCAGAACAAGGAGGCAGGTTTTCGCCTGACAATGGAATCACTTTCTGCACGTTTCTATCTTTCCGGACAGCGGGCTGGTGAAACTTCTTTTGACCTTCCGTTTATCGCAGGCGAGGAGAATGATCGCTTCGTGCTTGACTTCAATACCCTGCGCTTTGATGACAAGGACCCGCTAATGATCCGTCTTATGCAGGGTGACAAGGTTCTTTTGTACTGTAAATGTGGCACAATATATCGCACAATATCCCGAGCAGATACGGATAACGGGACGGCAAGAAGCGGTTCTTCCACTGTTTTTCCGCCAGAATCCCCTCTCACTGAGTATAAGTGTAAAACCATGGGAAGCTGTTGATGTGGTTCCTATAACTGATTGATTAATGTTATGTTGAAAAATATTAAATATATTCGTATGATGAAGGCTGTGAGGTACTCTATGATAACGATGTCACTGGTCCTTTGCTTTATTTCGGTATCCTGCCGAAATGAAGATACTGTTTCGGAACAGTTTTTCGATGAGGATGCTGTGACTGTCAGACTAAATCTTACAACCAGAGGTGTTGAAACCGGTGACAGCGATTTGTTGGATGAACTTTCCTCTGATCCTTTTCAGTGGTTTAAGACCGGTACTCTGTTTCCTCAGGCTCCCGCCCAGCCAAGGATAGCACTTATGATCTTTAACAGAGATTTGAATCGGTATGTGTATAATCAACTGCTTCCCTTCAATTCAACCGGGGTGGACGGACAATATCAGATCAATATACGTATTCCTAAGGGGGAAACCGAGTTTTATGCATTGTATGCTCCTAACCAGACAGGAAAGGATCTACCTTATTATACTCCTGAAGGCAATCTTCAGAATAAGATTCCATGGGACTTCCTGGGAGCTGGTACGGAGGAAATCTCCAAAGAGGAATTTGCAGGTGCTGCTTTTCCTGCTATTATTAAGGAACAGCAGGATGGAAGTTTGGGATTACCTGTGAATAATCCTTATGACGGTGTAACTCCTTCTCCAGCAGATGAAAAGATTATTGACTGAAAGGAACTTCTGTTGTCGCTTGGGCAGATTTGCCCGGCGTGTCTAACAGACTACATTTGAGTTTGCTTTCGGGGAAAACGGTGGCATCTGTTCTGCCTGCATCAGGAAAGCTGGCGCAAGAGATAACAGTTCCCCTATTCCGTGATTTTGCCCGTATCAGAGTATATCTGGCAAGCGCACCCCGTTACGGTCAGGTTACGTATAATTACCAAAGGATTTCCTTTTGAACTTTCCTGTATTGATGTCTCCCTCTTTCAGGGAAAATGATTCCGAGAAAACTCAGTTGGCTGCCTCCACCCCAGGAACAGGAAAGGCTATGGAACATACAGGTACATATTCTTATGGGGTAAAAAATGAAGGAGCATCATTGACTGTATACGAGGCTCCCCTTACTGCCGAGGGAGAAATTGATTATGTGGCAATGGAAGCTCGATTATACGAACAGTTTGTTGTGCCCCAGTATCTGGCCCCTTATATTCCGGAAAGTAATTCCTGGCAGAAAAAGCAAAATCACCCGAAAATACAGTTGACATTGGATTATTTTACAGGAGGAGATGAATCACAAACAAAAACGAGGACTTTCCTGCTTGATGTTGGTGAGGAGACTTCTCCCGAGAGTATATTCCGGTCCTATTTATCCGAATCGGGATTATAAAGTATTCATAGTCCTGCCGGAATCTTCAGATAAAGAGATTATTTACCGGGTTGAGCCTTGGAATAGTAAAGAGGTAGACCTTCCTCCATTCCAATGATGTATACGAGAATTTATTACGATAATTTTTATTATTTATGAAACGATACAAGCTGAAAATAACTTATTTTATTCTGCTGTTACTACCCCTCTTTGCATCCTGTACGGATGAAGAAATCTTTCAAGGGAGCGGTGTCACGGAGGGAGTTCCCACGACGGTGGATATAAGTGTCGGTACGGCAGCTAATACGGCCAAGACACGTTCCGCCTTACTGGAAAGTGAAGAGAGAAAAATCTATAACCTTTATCTGTGGGTTTTCAATTCTTCCGGTAACGTGGAATGCTCACGTGAGTATTCAAGAGCCGACCTTATTCAGGCTGCAACTGATCTTACAACATCCACAGGTGAAGTGGATGCAGATGCGCCCACCAGCATGGGATTGTTGAAAAATATCAGTCTTACCACAGGGAAAAGACACTGTTTCTTCTGGCGAACTATAAATCGGATGCTGACGGGTTGTTTCATGTGGAGCCTGAAGTATTAAACGGGATTTCAAAATATTCAGACCTGGAAAAAGTAAGAGCGGCCATGACTGTTCATACCCTGTTTCGTCCGAATGGTAACTTATTGATGTCGCTAACCCAAACAGTAACGGTTTCTACCGCTACAAAACAAATCGAAGTCTCCTTGAAACGCTCGGAAGCCAAAATTACATTGAACCTGCAAACAATTGCCGGACTCACTTTTGAGCCTGGAACATATCGTCTTGGTAATGTGCCGGGATCGACCTTCATTGCGGAACATGCAAAAAGGAACCGATCAGACTGCTTCATGGGATGCTGACGGGGTGGACAAAAAATCATACTGGGTTTCGGAATATTTCCAGTTCGAGGGTGATGCCGACAATATTACCACTTCATTCTACATGCCCGAAAACCGAAAGATCGCGAAGAAGGCTATTTCTCCGGCTTCCCCCGGTTATAATGTGGAAAGGAAGGGATATGATCTGAGACAGAAGCAACTGAAGTCTCCCGTTGCAGGTGCAACTGACAAACCTAATCTGCAAAACGGTGAGACGGAATATGCCCCGGATCTGGCTCCCTATATTGAATTTACAGGTGAGTTACGTCAGAATCTTGCAACCGGTGATACTCCTACCGAGCGTTTCGGAAGGGTGACCTACCGCATTTATCTGGGATATACGGCGGAAAACGATCCGGCCAATGATTATGATATAGAACGTAACGTACATTATACCTATAATGTGACCATTAAAGGCATGAATGATCTGGTTGTAGAAGCAAAATCGGACAAGGCGAAAGAGGAGGAACCCGCTCCCGGAGTAGAGGGGCTGGTGTATGACGCACACCGGTCATTCAATTTTGACTGTCATTATGAACAGGGACTGATGCGTTTTAAGAAAGATGAACTTGCTATCTTCAATCCGGACGGTACTCTGAAAGATGATGCCATGATTTCTTTTGCCATACGCACACCGTTCTGTGATAAGATTATCTCTTATACGAAAGCGGAATTGGAACAGTTGAAGAATAACAATTATATTCCTTCTAAAGAAAAAAAGGCTGATACGAACTGGCTCAAATTCTATATCCATCCAAGCACTCTGGCCGACAATGGAAACGAGGATATGCAATATTTCTCCGATACGGGTGCTAATCTGCTTTCGCTGGAGCAGTTTCTTTACAGGCTGATGAATGAACCTGATTATGTATTCAATGCGGCTTCGGGACTTTGTAAAGTAACTGTTTATGCCAATGAATATTTCTACGAACAAAATCCTATGCAGGAGAACGCTCCCAAGGATAAAAATTTGTGGAAAACCTTTGCCAATTCCCCGGATCGTACGTTTGATTTGCTGGTGAACACGTCGCATGAAATTTCTCCTGACGGACAGTCACGTTATCATCAAGCTATTGTAACCATTCGGCAGATGTCCATAAAAACGGTGTTTGTCAACAGTCCTGACGGTATGCGCGCTTGGGGAGTGGAGAATGTGAATGAAACCCCTGATTTGGATTGGTCTGTAAGAGGTCCCAGTGAAGCGGATGCTTTTATAATAAATACTATTCCAATGGTTGGGCAAACACATGGTCTTTGATGAGCAGACGTGCCGGAGGATTAGATGAAACCGATAATATAATGCCTGATCCGATGTTTAGACAAAAAAGAAAACTTTATGGCAAGTTATGACAAAAGTCAATAATGCGAAGTTGACACTAAGCAAGGATCACACCAACCTGGCTATGAAGAATTATCATGCTACATACGCCTGCTTCACCCCGTTCCTGAGAAACAGGGACAACAACCGTGACGGACAGATGCAGGCAAATGAAATGCAATGGTATATTCCTTCTATTTGTGAAGTAAACATGTTGTATGTAGCAGAGCGGGTATTGCCGTTAAAGAGCAGGCTTGTTGGGCACGCTCCGTCGGATAATGCTACAGCATTATTTACCTCAAGAGCTTTCATGGGAAGTACCAACTTGACATTGAACAGCCCTAATGCCATTATCTTTGTAGAAGAATCGCATAGTATGACCCCTTTATATAATTTTGATTACCAGAAAACGGCAAGTCCCGGAGAAAGAACTCCTTTTTCGGATGTGAGACTGATCAGGGATTTGGGAATCTTGGAAACCTCGGAGGATCATAGTTATCATCCTGATGAAATAGCTAAGGAACTCAGCAAGGCACTGGTCAACAAATGGACAGAGCATGAGTATCTGATTTTCAGGGCTGACAATTTACCTGCTAATACTACCAGGGCCTCAAGAGCTATTTATGAACTTCCGGCACATAATGAGACTTCACAGATTAATACGATTTATCACAAAGGGTTCGAAGTTGCCCAATATATTGCGAATACGATAGACAAGCCGAAGGATTTGAAGAATCCTAACAGGAGCAGTGAATACTACTACGAAACCTGGACTACCTTGATGAGCGATATAGAGAAAGGAAACTCTCCGTGTGCTTATTATTATCAGAAACCGGATAAGAGTGATTTGGGGACATGGCGCTTGCCTAATGAGGCTGAACTGATGATAATGGCCGGCAGTTTGTTTGACTGGGATGACCGGGAGAAACCTAAAGTCTATGACTTTGGTGGAAATTTATCTTCTTTGAATATGAAAGATGGACAGGTAATCCATTCTCGGACAGGATTTTCTAAACGGGATATGAACGGAGGAAGATCATTTAGTGCCGGCTATCAGATGTATTTTGATGGTTATCTTAGATTCGTCACGACTGTGGACACGCAGTGGGGAGGCGATAAAGACAGGCTTGTCAATGACAAAAAAGGATACGTGCGTTGCGTAAGGGATCTTGAATAAAGATTCTTTTACCTGTTGGACTTATGCCGAAGAAAAGATAGATATTTCTTTTTCTTCGGCATTTTTTTTATCTCAATGTTCGGGACATACTTTTACTTCTGTCGGCAATTTAACCTGCTTTTGGTTTATGTGTACTATCAAATAACTATTAGTCAGCCTCTCACTTTTTAACTGATGAGTATTGAAATTAGTTTTACAATTTTATTGATAAAGACTTCTCTTGTCATCACCTCATTCTTTGAATCGGTTCTTTCATTTGGTGCTTCAAATCCGTCCTTTTGGACTGAATATGATACTTTGTATAGATTAGAAGTGCTCTTATACCCCTTCTGAGAATATCTACGCAAATATTAGGTAGTTTCCGACAAATCATGTAAATTTGCGACAATTTAATAAGCTGATTTTTATGTCGTGTATACTGAATATTGAAACCTCTACCTCTGTTTGCTCGGTAGCGGCCAGTCAAGACGGACAGACGATTTTTTGTGAAAGAAGACTTGAAAGGCCCTTCACACGCCGTGTCGTTAGGAGTTTTTGTAGATGAAGCGTTGTCGTTCATTGATAGTCATGCCATACCGTTGGACGCCGTTGCGGTAAGCTGCGGACCGGGTTCGTACACCGGACTTCGGATAGGAGTGTCAATGGCAAAAGGTGTTTGTTACGGGCGGAATATCCCGTTGATCGCTATCCCTACACCGGAGGTTTTAAGTGTTCCTGTGTTGTTGCACCATGATTTGCCGGAAGACGCATTGCTCTGCCCGATGATTGACGCACGCCGCATGGAAGTATATGCAGCCGTTTATGACCGCGCCCTGAACGTGAAGCGGGCTATTGCCGCAGATATTGTGGACGAAAATTCCTATCTGGAATATCTGAATGAGCACCCGGTTTACTTTTTTCGGAAACGGAGCCGCCAAATGCCGTGAGAAAATCACGCATCCCAACGCACATTTCATCGACGGCATTCACCCGTTGGCGAAGATGATGTTCCCGTTGGCAGAGAAAGCGGTGGCGACAGAAGATTATAAAGACGTGGCTTATTTCGAACCTTTCTACCTGAAAGAATTCGTAGCTTCCATGCCGAAGAAACTATTATAAGCCGTGTCCGTTATGAATAAATATACATTATCCATTAAAGATTTATCCAGTAAAGAGATGCAATACAATACCCAACAGAAAAGAATGCCGCTTCCCGAATATGGGCGGAGTATTCAGAACATGGTAGATTATGCGTTGACCATTCAAGATCGTGCAGAGCGTCAGCGTTGTGCCAACACCATTATCAATATAATGGGGAATATGTTTCCCCACCTGCGTGATGTACCCGATTTCAAGCATAAGTTGTGGGATCACCTCGCTATTATGTCCGGTTTTGAACTCGATATTGACTATCCTTACGAGATCATCCGCAAGGACAACCTCGTCACCCGTCCGGATCATATCCCTTACAACACTACCCGTATGCGTTACCGTCACTACGGACATACACTGGAAGTGCTGATTAAGAAAGCGATCGAGTTTCCCGAAGGAAACGAAAAACGCAACTTGATTGCTTTGATCTGCAACCACATGAAGAAAGACTACATGGCGTGGAACAAGGACACGGTGGACGACAAGAAAATAGCCGAAGACCTGTACGAACTTTCCGACGGAAAACTCCAGATGACCGATGATATTGTCCGTCTAATGGCAGAACGTCTCAACCAGAATTACCGTCCGAAGACGAACTATACCAACAATCGTCAGAATAACCAGCGGAGAAACTACCGTCAGAATAACCAGGACAGATAATTCTCTTTTTGGAATCGTAAACAATTAAAATTCAATCAATGGCTTCATTTGTAATCGAAGGAGGACACCGGCTCTGCGGCGAGATTCATCCGCAAGGTGCCAAAAACGAAGTTTTGCAGATCATCTGCGCTACGTTGCTGACTGCCGAAGAAGTGACGGTGGACAACATACCTGACATCTTGGATGTCAACAACCTGATCCAGCTGATGCGGGAAATGGGTGTGACGGTTTCAAAGAAAGGCATTGACTCATATAGCTTTAAAGCAGAAAACGTCGATCTGGCTTACCTGGAAAGCGACGAATTTCTGAAGAAATGTTCCAGCCTCCGTGGCTCAGTGATGTTGATCGGCCCCATGGTTGCCCGTTTCGGAAAAGCGTTAATATCGAAACCGGGCGGAGATAAAATCGGCCGACGCCGTCTGGATACTCACTTTTTGGGCATTCAGAACTTGGGTGCGGACTTCCGTTATGACGAAGGACGCGGCATTTACGAAATCACCGCCGACAGGTTGCAAGGCAATTATATGCTGCTGGACGAAGCCTCCGTCACCGGAACGGCGAACATTGTAATGGCAGCCGTACTAGCCAAAGGAACTACCACTATTTACAACGCTGCCTGCGAGCCTTACCTGCAACAACTGTGCCGGATGCTGAACCGCATGGGTGCCCGGATCAGCGGTATAGCTTCCAACCTTCTGACGATTGAAGGCGTGGAAGAACTGCACGGTACACAGCACACCGTATTGCCCGATATGATTGAAGTCGGTAGCTTTATTGGTATGGCAGCGATGACCAAAAGCGAAATAACCATTAAAAACGTCTCCTACGAAAATCTGGGCATTATTCCCGAGAGTTTCCGTCGTCTGGGCATTAAGCTCGAGCAGAGGGGAGACGATATTTACGTTCCCGCACAGGAGGTCTACGAGATAGAATCTTTTTCATTGACGGCTCTATCCTGACGATAGCCGACGCACCGTGGCCGGGACTGACTCCCGACTTGCTCAGCGTAATGCTTGTCGTTGCCACGCAAGCCAAAGGGAGCGTGCTGATTCATCAGAAGATGTTCGAAAGCCGTCTGTTCTTTGTGGACAAACTGATCGACATGGGGCGCAGATCATTCTTTGCGACCCGCATCGTGCCGTAGTTATCGGACATAACCATGGGTTCAAGTTGCGCGGCGCACGCCTCACCTCTCCGGATATCCGTGCCGGTATCGCCCTGCTGATAGCCGCCATGAGTGCGGAAGGAACCAGTACGATCAGTAATATCGAGCAGATAGACCGTGGTTATCAAAACATAGAAGGACGCCTGAACGCTATCGGAGCCAGAATCACTCGAATATGATAAAGAAAGAAGAAGTATATAAAATAGGACTATTCAACAAGCCGCACGGCATACACGGCGAGTTGCAGTTTACCTTCACGGACGATATTTTCGACCGGGTGGACTGTGATTATCTGGTATGCCTGCTCGACGGGATTTTCGTTCCTTTCTTTATGGAGGAATACCGTTTCCGTTCGGATTCCACCGCTTTGGTGAAGCTCGAAGGGGTGGACACGGCCGAACGTGCCCGTATGTTTACCAACGTCGAGGTTTACTTTCCGGTGAAGCATGCGGAAGAAGCCGGTGAAGGAGAATTGTCGTGGGAATTTTTTGTCGGTTTCCGTATGGAAGACGTGCACCACGGGATGTTGGGAGAAGTGGTAGATGTGGATACCGCCACGGTTAACACGCTTTTTATCGTTGAAAGAGAAGGGGAAGAATTGCTTGTTCCTGCGCAGGAAGAATTTATCCGGGGGATAGACCAGCAACAGAAACTCATCACAGTGGAACTTCCCGAAGGTTTGTTGAATTTGGACGAACTGGAGGAGGAAGAATAAGTAATCAGAATAAAGTTAAAGTACTAAAGCGTAATCGCTTATAATTTAGAATAAACGAAATGCCGAAGAAAAAGACGAAGCAGAGCTTTCTGGAAAAATTTCAAGTTCAAGTATAAACTAACGGTTGTTAATGAGAATACACTTGAAGAAATTGTAGGGCTTCGTGTGTCAAAACTGAATGGCCTTTCGGTGCTGCTTAGTGTGCTGGCGGTGCTTTTCCTGATTGCGGCCTGCATCATTGCTTTCACCCCTTTGCGGAATTATCTTCCGGGATATATGAACAGTGAGGTCCGCACGCAGATTGTGGACAATGCCTTACGGGTAGACTCCTGCAACAGATACTCAACAAGCAGAACCTCTACATTATGAATATTCAGGATATTTTCAGTGGAAAAGTGGCGATAGACAGCGTGCAGACGCTCGACTCGCTGACCGCCGCCCGTGAAGACACACTAATGGAACGCACGAAACGCGAAGAAGAATTCCGCCGTCAGTACGAAGAGAATGAAAAATATAACCTTACCACGGTCACTTCCCAACCGGATGTGAACGGACTGATTTTATATCGTCCCACACGCGGAATGGTTTCCGACCATTTCAATGCGGAAAAGAAACATTTTGGAACCGATATAGCCGCCAATCCCAATGAAAGTGTGTTGGCTACTATGGACGGAACGGTCATTCTAAGCACTTATACCGCCGAAACAGGCTATCTGATAGGTGTACAGCATAATCAGGATTTGATTTCGATTTACAAACATTGTGGTTCCCTGCTGAAGAAAGAGGGCGAACGTGTGAAAGGCGGCGAAGCCATTGCTTTGGTGGGCAATAGCGGCACACTTAGCACCGGTCCGCACCTGCATTTCGAACTTTGGTATAAGGGACATCCCATTAATCCGGAGAAATACATTGTATTTTAATGATGAGTATAGAGAATAATAAAAAAGAAGAAACAAATAGCTATTCTGGGCTCTACCGGTTCTATCGGCACACAGGCATTGCAGGTGATTGAAGAACACCCGGACCTGTACGAGCCTTATGCCCTGACAGCCAACAACCGGGTGGAACTGTTGATTGCGCAGGCAAGAAAATTCCAGCCGGAAGTCGTTGTGATTGCCAACGAAGCAAAGTATGCCGAACTGAAGGAAGCATTGAGCGACCTGCCTATTAAAGTGTATGCAGGTACTGATGCTATTTGCCAGATTGTGGAAGCCGGACCGATTGACATGGTGCTTACTGCCATGGTCGGATATGCCGGGTTGAAACCGACCATGAACGCTATCCGTGCCCGCAAGGCTATTGCTCTCGCCAATAAAGAGACGCTGGTCGTGGCGGGTGAGTTGATAAACCAGTTGGCACAGCAATACCGCACCCCGATTTTGCCGGTAGATTCTGAACACTCGGCCGTCTTTCAGTGTTTAGCGGGAGAAGTAGGCAATCCGATTGAAAAAGTGATTCTGACAGCTTCGGGCGGTCCTTTTTCGCACGTATACGTTGGAACAACTGAAAACCGTGACCAAGACACAAGCCCTGAAACATCCTAATTGGGAAATGGGCGCAAAGATAACGATTGATTCTGCTTCCATGATGAACAAAGGTTTTGAAGTAATTGAAGCCAAGTGGTTGTTTGGCGTTCAGCCCGGCCAGATAGAAGTGGTCGTACATCCGCAGTCGGTCATTCATTCAATGGTCCAGTTTGAGGACGGTGCCGTGAAGGCGCAGCTCGGTATGCCGGATATGCGTTTGCCCATTCAGTACGCGTTCTCTTATCCCGACCGTATCAGCGCTTCTTTTGAACGGCTCGACTTTGCAAAATGTACCAACCTGACTTTCGAACAACCCGACACGAAGCGTTTCCGCAACCTCTCTCTGGCTTACGAAGCGATGTATCGGGGCGGAAATATGCCTTGTATTGTCAATGCCGCCAACGAGGTGGTGGTCGCCTCTTTCCTGAAAGACGGCATCAGCTTTCTCGGCATGAGTGATGTGATAGAGAAAACAATGGAGCAAGCCGCTTTCGTGGCGAATCCGAGTTATGAGGACTATGTAGCGACCGACGAAGAAGCAAGAAGAATCGCTTCCGAGCTTGTGCGCCGGCAAAATCCTCAGAAATAATTTGTAATTAGTAATTTGTAAATAATAAACATGGAAACATTTTTTGATTCGTGCCCTGCAATTGATAATGAGCCTTTCGTTGCTCGTCATCATTCATGAAGGCGGGCATTTCTTATTTGCCCGTTTGTTCAAAGTGCGGGTGGAAAAATTCTGCTTATTCTTCGACCCTTGGTTCACTTTGTTCAAGTTCAAACCAAAGAAAAGCGAAACAGAATATGCTGTCGGGTGGTTGCCGTTGGGTGGCTATGTCAAGATAGCCGGTATGATTGACGAATCAATGGATACCGAACAGATGAAACAACCCGAACAGCCGTGGGAGTTCCGTTCCAAGCCGGCCTGGCAACGTCTGCTGATCATGGTGGGCGGTGTGTTGTTCAATTTCCTGTTGGCGTTGTTCATCTACTCAATGATTCTTTTTCGCGTGGGGCGACCAATATATAAAAAAGTACAGGAAGCTCCCCTCGGTATGGATTTTAACGAAACAGCCAAGTCCGTAGGTTTCAAAGACGGAGACGTGTTGCTCTCTGCCGACGGTGTTCTTTCGAACGTTATGACGGTGATACGTTGAGCCAGATTGCTGATGCACGCGAAGTCAGTGTGTTGCGTTACGGTGCAAAGGCTTCCGTTTATATTCCCGATGATATGATGCAACGTCTGTTGGCGGACAGTATCCGCTTCGCCTCTTTCCGTTTCCCGTATGTCGTAGACAGTGTAATGGTGAACTCGCCTGCCGCGCAAGCCGGTATCCAGCCGGGGGATAGTATTATCGCCTTGAATGGAACTCCGATTTCTTTCTCCGATTTCAAACAAGCCATGGCGGAGCGCAAAAGAATGCTGCGACTCTCCTTAAAGACAGCATAGACCCCCGCTTCATCACCTTGGCTTATGTGCGTGGCGGCGTGACGGATACATTGAGTATGCGTGTCGATTCTGCCTATCTAATGGGAGTAACCGCCTGCCTTGTCACCGACCGCCTTCTTCCAATGGTGAAAAAGCAATATGCCTTCCTGGAGTCTTTCCCTGCAGGCGTCTCTCTTGGTGTGAAAACGCTGAAAGGCTATGTGGGCAATATGAAATACCTGTTCTCTAAAGAAGGAGCGAAGCAGTTGGGCGGTTTCGGAACGATCGGCAGTATCTTCCCGGCTACGTGGGACTGGCACCAGTTCTGGTACATGACAGCTTTCCTGTCTATCATCCTTGCTTTCATGAATATTCTGCCTATCCCTGCGTTGGACGGTGGCCATGTTCTTTTCCTTATTTACGAGATGATAGCCCGCCGCAAACCGAGTGACAAGTTTATGGAGTATGCCCAGATGACCGGTATGATTTTACTTTTCGGTCTGCTTATTTGGGCAAACTTTAATGATATTTTGAGGTTTTTCTTCTAAACTCTACTCTGACACGGTAGTTGTCAGATTGGCAATCTCATTAAAACGGGATGATCGGTGTTTGGTGTGGATGTTAGCGCATGAGTATGCTGCATTGTGTTGATATTCAATGAAATGGAATACGTGATTCCTGTGATGCAAGAACGGCGTTTTAACATTGTGTTAAAACGCCGTTCTTGCATGCAGAAATGCCCTGGTCTGCATACAAGAAACGGCGTTTCCTCTTTTTCTTCCGTTTGTAATCAGTCATGACTGTTAAATCGTTAACATTTTCTTTTCCCGCTCCAAGTCAGTTTCGTCCAGTTTTGGGGAGGGAACAGTACACGTTTTGATGTAATCTCCTTCCCGGCAGGTATAATTATAATATGCCTCCAGTTCCGGTGTCAGTTCCGCTTTCGGGACCAGTTTGCTCTCCATTTCCAAGAAAGTCCGGATGTCCGTGCTGTCCGACTGTTTCACTAATACGATGCGTCGGGCAATGGGGTTGTGGTTATAGTCCAGAAAAAGGTACAGCCCTTTCAGCATAGTGGGAAATTCGTAATGCGGCAGTTGCAGGTAAATGGTGACCAAAGCAAACTGGGGCAGATCCCGTTCGTTGAACATCAGGTATGAGTTTTGGTGATTACTGATAATTCCACTTCCCCAATGAACAGATTTATAAGCGTTTATCATGCCCATTTTCACATATTCACTGTTTTCGGAAGCGCAAATCATGTAAGGTTCGATTTTCAGGCTGTCCGTAGAGGAGGAGAGACTGTAACTGAGATAAGTGCCGCTGTAATTGAAAACATCTTGTACGGATTCTTTCATTTCCTTTTCCAGCAGCTTGATGAATGAGTTACCGCTGTCCGCTTCATTCTGTTGTTCCGGTTCCATTTCCTGCAGCAGTATTCTCATCGAGCTTACATTATTTAATAAGCGTTTTTTCGACACATTGTTCACTAGTGCCAGCGCGTCGTCCAATGCCTCGTCCGGTGTGCGGGTTTTCAGCAGGTCGATGTAGGCAGGCAGTACGCTGGAGTATAAGGCGGACAATACGCTTGGTGCCATATCTACACGGTCGGCAATTTCTTTCATCTTTACGCCATTGTTGCGCAGGTATTCTATTCTTTTGTAAATATCGGTCAGTTCATCCATGATTCTTGAGGTTGCAAATTGAATTTCGTTGCAAAGGAATGACTAATGTATTATGATTTTGTTGCATGAATATTACATTAATATTTCACTCTGTCCGAAAAGAAAAATATACGATATGATTCATTGAAATTCATTTTTTCACTCGTCCCGGTGTCCTACATTTGCACCGGAAACAAAAAAATGACGCTATATGAATTTCAAAGAAAAACTGTCGCCTTCGGCTCAAAAAAAACTTTCTGATTTACTTTTTATCTTCTATGCGGGAGGTGCGGCGCTGTTGTCTTACTCACTGGTGTATGCGCTTCGCAAGCCATTCACCGCTGCTACATTCGACGGCATGGAACTGTTCGGCATGGATTATAAAGTGGCAACAAGCATCATTCAGATATTCGGGTACATGGTATCCAAGTTTATCGGAATCAAACTTATTTCTGAACTGAAGAGAGAGGGCCGCCTGAAATTCATTCTTGTCTCCATTGGGGTTGCCGAGCTCTCTTTAGTTCTTTTCGGATGTCTGCCTCGTCCGTTCAATGTGCTGGCGTTGTTCTTCAACGGGCTGTCGTTGGGTTGTATGTGGGGCGTTATCTTCAGCTTCCTCGAAGGCCGGCGGGTGACGGACTTACTCGCTTCCCTTCTCGGGCTGAGTATTGCGGTGAGTAGTGGTACGGCAAAGTCGATCGGGCTTTTCGTAGTCGATATCTTGAATGTCAGCGAGTTTTGGATGCCTGCGTTGATTGGTGCGGTAGCGCTGCCTCTGTTGGCGGGGCTGGGATACATTCTCGACCACCTACCCAAGCCGACTGCCGAAGATAAAGCGTTGCGTGTGGAGCGTGTCACGTTGGACAGACAACAACGTTGGGAACTTTTCCGCAACTTTGCCCCTGTGCTGACGTTACTTTTCTTTGCCAATCTCTTTCTCACTGTCCTGCAAGATGTCAAGGAAGACTTTCTTGTGAAGATTATAGATGTGAATGCCGCTGGTCTTTCTTCTTGGGTATTTGCCAAAGTAGACGGTGTTGTGACGTTGATTATTCTGGCTGTTTTTGCCACTCTTGCATTAGTGAAAAGTCATATCAAAGTTCTTTCGACCTTGCTGACGCTGGTCATTGCAGGTGCGGTAACTCTCAGTTTCGTCGCTTTCAATTACGATAGCTTGCAACTTTCTCCGTTAGTGTGGTTGTTTATTCAGAGCCTTTGCCTCTACTTTTCCTATCTTAGTTTTCAGACAATTTTCTTCGACCGTTTTATAGCCTGTTTCCGGATTAGGGGAAATGTGGGTTTCTTCATCGCAATGGTTGATTCTATCGGCTATACGGGAACGGTATTGGTGTTGGTATTTAAAGAATGTTTCAATCCGAATCTGGACTGGCTCGAATTTTACAATACAATGGCGGGCACGGTGGGAATCGTTTGCTGTACGGCGTTTACAGTTTCCTTGTTCTACCTGATGCAGCGCTACCGGAAAGGCAAGCGGAAGGAAATACGTGAAAAGGCAACTTCTTGTCCGGTTCCTTCCCTTGCATCTTCTTATTGAAAAGATAAATCATAAATAAATTAATTATATATAGGAAACAAGAATGAAAAAGATTAAATGTGTAATTATGGATTGGGCCGGTACAGCCGTCGATTACGGATGTTTTGCCCCGGTGGCAGCTTTTATCGAAGCATTTGCCGAAAAAGGACTGATTATAGATGTGGTGCAGACCCGCAAACCAATGGGGTTACCAAAGATTCAGCATATTCGCGAGTTGCTGTCGATGCCCGAGGTGAATGAACAGTTTGCTACGCGTTATCAGCGTGCCTGGACGGAGGAAGATGTGGTGGAATTGAACCGTCTTTTTGAAAAACATCTGTTTGCCTCGCTCGAAAATTACACAGACCCTATTCCGGGCGTGATTCCGACACTGGAGAAACTGCGTGCCGAAGGTCTGAAAATCGGCTCTACTACCGGATATACCCGCGAAATGATGAATGTTGTTCTTCCTGCTGCGCAGGCAAAAGGGTATCGGGTGGATTACTGTGCTACCCGAACTTACTTCCCGCCGGACGTCCGGCTCCTTACATGATTTTTGAAAACCTGATAAAGCTAGGTGTCGACAGTCTTGATGCCGTAGTAAAAGTTGGGGACACGATTGCCGACATCAAAGAGGGAGTCAACGCAAAGGTTTGCAGTGTGGGAGTTGTTCTCGGAAGTAACGAAATGGCTCTCACCGAGGCCGAAACAAAGGCCATGCCGGCTGCCGAACTTGAAGCTCGCATCGCTGATGTGAAGGAACGTATGTTTGCTGCAGGTGCCTCTTATGTGATTCTTTCCATGGAGGAACTGCCTGCATTGATCGAAAGAATGAACGCTGACAGATGATAAGCGGAACGGTAACCGCTTCTGTACTTTTAATAACAATATATCGCAAAGAAACTTTATTCCAGCACTGTGCTGGTAAAAAAATGTATCATTATGAAACCATATTTATTATTAACTCCCGGTCCTCTGACCACGTCTGAAACAGTAAAAGAAACCATGATGACTGACTGGTGTACATGGGACGAAGATTATAACCTCGGCATTGTTCAGGAATTACGCAAAGATCTGGTGAGCATTGCCACAAAGAATATTGAAGATTATACTTCTGTACTTTTGCAGGGAAGCGGGACCTATTGCGTGGAAGCTGTACTTGGCGCCACTATCACCCGAAAGACAAACTTCTGATTTGCAGCAACGGCGCTTACGGAGACCGCATGGGTAATATTGCCGAATATTATCACCTTGATTATGATATGCTTGCTTTTGAAGAAACAGAGCAGGTATCTGTGGAATATGTAGACGACTATTTGAGCAATAATTCCGATGTCACTCATGTGGCTTTTGTACATTGTGAAACGACTACGGGAATTTTGAACCCTATCAAAGAGTTGTCCCACATTGTCAAAATGCATGGCAAGAAACTGATTGTTGACTGCATGAGCAGCTTCGGAGGAATTCCGTTGGATGTAAATGAATTAGGAATTGACTTTCTTATCAGCAGTTCCAACAAATGTATTCAAGGCGTACCCGGATTCGGGTTTATCATTGCCCGCCGTTCGGAATTGATGCGTTGCAAGGGGGTGGCCCGCTCTCTTTCTCTGGACATCTACGACCAATGGGAAACTATGGAAAAAGGGCATGGAAAATGGCGCTTCACTTCTCCTACTCATGTAGTCCGCGCTTTCAAACAGGCGTTGGCCGAACTTCTCGAAGAAGGAGGGGTAGAAGCACGTTACCAGCGTTATTGCGAAAATCATCGTATATTAGTAGAAGGGATGCGCTCTCTCGGTTTCCAAACTTTGCTCGACGACGCTATTCAGTCACCGATTATCACTTCTTTCCTTTACCCGCATAAGGATTTTGACTTTAAGGCTTTCTATCTGGCACTGAAAAGCAAAGGGTTCGTCATCTATCCGGGCAAAATCTCAAAAGCCGACACTTTCCGTATCGGAAACATCGGTGACGTATATCCGGAGGATTTCCGCCGGCTGGTAGAGGTGATTCGTGAAACGGAATATTGATTTTTTTACTGCGAGGCCGGTAGAAGGTCAGTAGTAGCCCACCTATCGTGCCGGCCTCAATTTATGAATTGTTTTTTAATGTAGAAGGTTGCGAAAGTCTCAAACTACTAACGATTGCCGCTACCACTGCAAATATGCTTCCTACTATCAGGCAGACCGCCGTGCTTTTACTTGGAATAACGAAACTGAAAAGTAATGCGACGAGCGTAGTTCCCGATGTCTGTCCCAACAGGCGTGCCATACCCAGCATTCCGCTTGCTCCTCCCGAACGTTTCGTCGGAGCAGAAGAAATAATTGTACTGTTGTTCGGTGTCTGAAAAAGCCCGAAACCTGCACCACATAGCATCAGCCGTAGGATTAAGCTGATATCGGAGGACTCGGCAGTCAGGCCGGATAGGGAGAAAAGCCCCACGGCAAACAGCACCATACCGACGCTTCCTAATATTCCCGGATGAATCCGTTCCACCAGGTATCCCGCCAAAGGAGCAGTGACGAGGGTCGCCAACGGCCACGGGGTTAGCAGGAGTCCTGTCATAACTTCACTGTGTCCCAAGGTGTTTTGCAGGAAAAAGGGTAAAGAAACCATTGCCGACATTTGCGCGATAAACGAACAAATGGAGGTCAGGATAGACAGTCGGAAAATAGGGATACGTAATAGGTCCAAGGGTAGTAACGGAGTGGATTGGCTGAGTTGACGGCGCACGTAATAAGTACCCACCACCACGAGAACAATTAATTGGATGAAAAGAAAATCCATTTTTCGTGATGTGCGAATCCGTCCAGCGTGTAAATCAGTAATCCGAAAGTAATAGCATTGGCTATGGCACTGATCGTATCGAACTTTCGTTTCGTGCGTTCTTCTTGTCTCGGTAAATGCTTCATACCCAGCACTAATGCCGTAATTCCCAAGGGTACGTTGATCGCGAACAGCCAGTGCCAACTGGCAATGGAAAGAATCCCGCTGGCTACGGAAGGTCCTGCGGCGGCAGAGATCGCTACTACCATGGCATTAATTCCCATTCCGCGTCCGAGCTGGCTTTTCGGATAAATATATCGTAACTGCGCCGTGTTCACACTTGTAATAGCCGAAGCGCTGAATCCTTGAAAAATGCGGGCGATCGTCAATGTCCAGAATGAATCGGACAGGGCGCAAATCAGTGAAGTGATACAGAATAACCCAATCCCCGAAAGATATACTTTTCGATAACCGATAATCTCCCCAAAGCGGAAAAAAGACAACAGAGAAACAACGATTGCCAACTGGTAACCGTTGATAATCCAGGTAGTCACGGCGGGGGAAGTCCCGAAATCGTGCGAAAGGGTGGGGAGTACGATGTTAATAATGTTAACGTCCAATACTGACATACAAAAGAGCGAATCCGACGGAGATTACCGCCCAGATACGTTTGGGCATTGGTAGTCCGTCGGTTTCGTCCGTTGGAGCAGGCTTTTACTGATTGTATCATAAAAACTTATTCTTGTAGAATTTTCTTTTTTCTGTAAAAGTAAACAAAACAGCGCTTTACGTGTTTTCGTTTTCTTAAAAAATAAGTTTTTTAGTGCAGCCGGTGGTGCTGTCCGGGATGCCGGGGAGACTTTGTCTTTAGTGCCGGCAACCGTCTGTTTTTATGGTTGAAAACGGTCTGATAATTTTAGGATTCGTTGATTACTACTTCCACGAAATTCCAGATAAGGAGAGAAAAGATCCTGTTCGAAACGTCCGTCTACCAATACGTTTATATAAGGAAGAACCGCATTCAGTCGGGGTTGTTCCCGGATTTCTTCATACGTATATCCTGTGTAACACCATATATTCATTCCTGTTTCCTCTTTCACTCTTTTGACAAGCGCCAGAAATTCTTCCGGGTAGAACAAGGGATCCCCCCGGAGAAAGTGACTCCATCCAGTAAAGGATTCGCTTTGATTTCCCGGATAATCGATTGTATCTTTTCTTCCGTAAGTTCTTCACCTGCGTTCGGATTCCAACTTTCCGGGTTATGACAACCGGGACAGTGATGGGAACATCCGGCAAGATAAATGGAATACCGTATCCCTTCACCGTCAACGATTGTTTCCGGATAAGTTCTAACAAGCGGAGAGTTGAAAGTTGAGAGTCAAGAGTTGTCATTGTAAATTAGGATATGAAAATATAAGTAAAGTTCTCAACTCTCAATTTTTTACAAGTGTTTTACGCGGTCTTTTTTCTTCCGCCCGTTTAGCGGAGTTCCACGAACTTAAGTCACCTGTCAGGTAGCCGGTGATGCGGCGCATCCGGAGAATACTTTCACTCTGGCATACGGGGCATTTGTCGAAAATCACCCCTTTGTAGCCGCAGTTATGGCAGGTGTCTACCGGATGATTGATAGAGCCGTAACCGATACCCTCGTCGTGCATCACCTTTACTATTTTGGCAATGGCACGTACATTTTTCTGTGCTTCTCCGTCCAGTTCCACATATGTGATGTGTCCGCCACGGGTAATAGCGTGGAAAGGAGCTTCGCATTTGATTTTTTCAACAATACTGATAGGCTCTTTCACGTCTACGTGGAATGAGTTGACATAATAGTCCCTGTCCGTTACTCCCGGAATTTTACCGAATTTCCGGCGGTCCATTTTGGTGAAACGTCCGGAAAGACCTTCGGCGGGAGTAGCCAGTACAGAATAGTTCAGGTTATATTTCGCTTTATATTCATCCGCTACCTTGTTCATTTCCGTTACGGCCTCGTACAATGTGTCCCATGCCTTTTGGCTATGCCCGTGGCCTTCTCCGTAGAGAGCAACCATTGCGTTGTGCCCGCCGATGAATCCGATTCCCAGCGTACCGCTACGCAGCACGTCACCTACCTGTTCGTTTGGGTTCAGTGTGCCGCCGCCTTTCCATACATCATTTCCCATCATAAAGGGGAACTGGCGTGCAAGGGCTGTACGCTGATATTGATAACGTTCGTAAAGCTGGTCGGCCACTAAAGTAGCCGTGTTACGTACCGATTCCATGAAAATCTCCTTCGCTTTCTGTTCGATAGCGTCTTTGTTGCGTTCGTCCTCTATCAGATTTTCAGCTTTGATACGAGCTTCGATAGCCAGTCGGGGCATATTTAGTGTTGTGAATGAAAGGTTGCCGCGTCCTAAAGACGATTTCTCTCCGGCTACGTTTTCAAAACACACGAGTGCGGCAACCCATTGTTGCCAGCTCGTAAATATAACGTTTCGGGTCGTCTGCTTTCCATTTTTCGTTCTTGTTGAAAGGAGTATCGAGGAACATGAAATTTGGAAAAAGAGCTTTCGATGTCGTCTGGCAGGCTTTCAGCAGCAGGTCGAAATTAGGAGCTTCGTAAGTTGCTTTCATGGCCTCTTCGATGCTTTCCATTTTCATAGCCTTCTCATAGTCCTTTTCCGAATAAGAAACTCCGTCTTTCACTTTGAAGATCTGAATCGGGAATACGGGTACTTCACCACGGGTTCCCAACCCTTCAATCGTGGCCTTCAGTAGCTCCTCAATCACCATGCGGCCTTCAGCGGAAGTATCCGTGCCGTAGTTGATAGAGCTGAATACCACCTGGTTACCACCACGAGAATGCATCGTGTTCAGGTTGTGTATAAATCCTTCCATTGCCTGATGCGTATCTTTCCGTGTCTGTTGGTATGCCTTCTCTATGATGCGTGCCAAGTGCTCTTTGTCAATATTGATTTGCAGGGCTATCAGGGCGATGCGTAACGTTTCCCGTTCCCGTTCACCGGATTGGATAGACGGCAGATATTCTTTAATCAGTGTGCGGATCGCTTTTTCATCGGCCTGTATACCGTTTTCCATGGCCACATAGAAATTGATGAAAGAAGATAAATGCTTGCGGAATGACTTGGCCACACCCTTTGCCATGAAAAAGTCGAAGGCGGAATTGCCTGTCCGCCGTGCTGCTCGTTCTGGTTTGTCTGGAAGATGATCGTAGCCAGAGTTGCATAACTTTGAATGCTTTGTGGGGTGCGGATACTGCCGTTTTTGGTACGGAAACCGCGTTCGAACAAATCATCCATGTCATATTGGATACAAGTCGTCGTTTTTGTCGGATAATAATCCAAGTCATGAATATGAATGTCTCCCAGTTGGTGAGCTTCGGCAAAACGCTTCGGCAACAGGTATTTATAAGTATAATCTTTGGTTACTTCCGATGCAAATGTCATCATCTGTCCGGCAGGTGTATGGCTGCTCATATTGGCGTTGCTTAGGTTTACATCGTTCTTGTCGATAGCGACAATACCATCCATGACGTGCTTCATCTGGGTTTTCTTGTCTCGTTCCGTATTCCGCCATTCACGGTAGATGATGTACTTTTGGCGACCTCCGGCCGTACCTTCATCAATGCTTTTTCTACTAAGTCCTGGATTTCCTCTACGGTAATCGTAGGGGTGGCAAACTGGCTGATTACATTCATCGTGATATCAGCAATTAATTGCTGTTCATCCTGAATGCCTGTCGCACTGAATGCCTTGCTGATTGCATTCTTAATCTTGCTGATAGAGAAATCTTCTCTTTTACCATCACGTTTGATGATACAAATTTCCGCGTAGTTCATAACTTTAACTCCCGAAAGTGTTAGACATTAATAATATGGTTGATTTGTTCCGGCAGGTCTTCTGACTTATCTCTCCCTCGCAACGCCTTCCCACATCAGCCGATGCAGTGACATAGTGTGCGGATTCAGAGAATTACAGCAGCGGGTACTGTCGCCGATTTGCACAGCGTTCCCTCATTGACTAAACCTCTTTTTAGTTCCGAAACCGGATACAAAGATAAGTGATAATCTAATATCCCGGTTACCTTTTAACATTAAATTTCGGGAAACTTTTCTTTCTTGCTGATACAGAAACTTTTCCGTTTTGGAAAACTTTTTTCTGAATTTAACTCGTGAAGTGTTCTCTTTTTGCCTGTTTCTTTTCTCGAAACCGGACATGATTCGGTGTGTTTTCCTTTATTTGGGCTGCAAAGGTGCGAAATTATTTTCTTATGTTCCGTACAAAATAAAAAATATCTTCTTTGTCTTATTCCGCCGTTATTATTTCTACATCATATCCGATGAACAGCTCGCTCTCAATCGCTCCGGTGATTGCCTTCACTTGTTCCTCCAAAGAAGAGTCAATGTAATGAAAACGAGTATCAGGGATAAAGTTGCCGTTTTCGGTAAGAACCGGTCCATCTTTCGCCATGGTCGCAATTTCGCATGCTATACGTTCTTTCGCTTCCCGGTTGATAATTGAATCCGACCATTGCAGATTCTTTATCAGATGATTTTTTCCGGTTCATGATCTTACATTCTCGATGATTTTAAATATGTATAACAACCGGATGAGGATGTTTGGTTCAATCTTGCTTTTTGATAATCGAATAACTGTCTTCTGCCTTTTTAGTTAATTTTTAAATTTAATTCCGTTAATTGTTAACGGTTGCCTGTATTCTATTAAACCATGTTATAAGATGCCCTACTTTGCCTTGAAAATTTGGAGATATGCAGAAAGTCCGTATCTTTGCGATGTGTTTTTCATAGTATTAGATTTAAGGTTAACAAAAAGATTGGCTGTCTGGGATAGATAGCCTTTTTTTTGTCTGTATGTCTACAATCGTTATGTCTCCTCTATAATATCAGCCAGATAGCTATGATGTGCCCGATACTTCCTCCCAAGCAGAACAGATGAAACGTGGCGTGCATATAAGGCTTGCGCAATGAATAGAATACGGCACCTGTAATATAAGATACGCCTCCTCCTATCAGCCACCAGAAAGCCGGGGTGGCATTCAGCAATGCCAGATGATCCATTAAAGGCTTCATAGCGACCAAAATACTGGGCTCCCATGGCCACATAACAGCACGTTTCCAGATTACTGTGTTCTTTCAGCTTTTTGAAACTCAAAATGAAACCGGCGATAGCCGACAGCCAGACGAAGGCGAAAATACCCCAACCCCAACCGCCTGCCTGACGCAAAACGAGTAATGTGAAGGGGGTGTATGTGCCCGCTATGTGAAGATAAATGGCTCCGTGGTCGAATTTGCGGAGTAGCTCTTTCGTTTTGCCCGGACGCGTACCGTGATACCACGTAGAACTGATATAGGATGAAAGCATTCCTGTTAAATAAACAGAAATACAAGCCACTGCCCATTGCGGTTCGGCATTTTCGGTTGCTTTCACTAGCAGGAAGTAACCTGCGATAACTCCAAGCAGTATGCCTGCTCCGTGACTGAGCGTGTTTGCCCATTCTTCTCCGTTGCTGTATCTTTTGTTTTTCAATGTTTCTTACGTACTTTGTTGAAGTTACAAAAAGATACTTTATTTTCTGTAAGTAGTCATCTTATTCTTTTTTTTAATATGATTTTTCCATTGTACTGTTCCGCCACTTGTTTACGGAAATCGAGGAAAGCGGTATATTCGCCGGGCTTGTATACCCCTTTACGCATAAACAGTCGATGAACAATATATATCTTATTGTCTTTTGTATAGATACTGGAATGAAAGTTCCCGAATTTACTTTTTAGATCGATTGGTTTGGGAAGTCCTTCCACAATATATCCGTCAGGTAGTTTGATGCAGATACTATCAGTGTCCGAATACCCGTAGTTAATATGGATAGGATATTTCCGGCTGATGGCACGAGGTACACTGAATCCTTTTTTAAATATGTTAGTCGGGATGAACAGCCGGTTTCCTGTTTTGTAACCGTATTGCTGGCTGCTTGCCGTATAACTGAAAGTGATAGATGGATTCGCTTCCTTTCATTCTTTGATTTGCAGGCGAAGGATGTCGGCTTGCGAGAGGTTGAGGGTCGAACGGATGTGGTCTTTCTGTTTGTTAGGTTCCAAATAAACGATTCCTGCCTCATTTTCGTACTGGAATAATCGGGATATTTCGTTCACTTCTATTTTGTGTTTCTGCCGTAGGCGATAGGGTGATAGTAGCTATGATGTGCTGTGTGTTCAATGAATCGGGATACGTGGGCAGACGATGTATGCTGCCACCGGCGGGTTCGATAAGCAATGCGTCATGTCCGGCAATGCCTTGGTGGATATAGCCGAAGGGAAGCGATGGATCGGTACATTCCAGCCACAGAGTGTCCTTGGGGAGAGGTACTTGCAGAATGACGTGATTCATCTGGTTGGCGCTGGAGAAATCAGGCAACAGGCGTTCGTTGGTAGTGCTTATCACCGTATAAGTAGAAGGTATGCCTATTTCTTTCAGCATGGCACGGGTGTAATTGGAAAGTCCTTTACAATCGCCAAATCCGGTGCGGCAGACATCGGATGCTGCGATAGGCTGCAATCCTCCGATACCTAGCTGTATACTGACGTAGCGGGTAGTTTTTGCCAGATAGTCATAAATTGCCTTTACTTTTTCGCGGTCGGTAGAGCAGTGAGCAGTCAGTCCGTGCAACTTGTTGCGGAAAGGTTCGGTGAGTTCGTCGCGTCCGTCGAGTAGTTTGTATTGCCATTCTCCGTATTTTTGCCAAGTACTCATGTCCCCTTCCGATTTGTCATATTTGAAAGCGGAAGGAGCGAAATAAATCCGTGGAAACAATTTTGCGAAATCGGGACCGAACGGCTCTTTCTGTATCGGCAGCAGTTTCGAAGCGGTAACTTCAATCACTTGCTGCCCGTCCGTACCGGTCGACTTTGTCACTTGGATATTTTTTCCTCCAGTGTTTAGCTCGCGGTACCTGCATTCTTGTCCGGCAGGCAATTCGATCCGGTATGTCGCTTGTTCCACTCCTTGCTGAAAGTCTGTTTGCGGAAGGAAGGACTGGTAGCCGATAAGCCCGTTATTACATTTTATTTCCCATTCATATTTTACGGTGAAGGGGAAAGAGGGGAAGTTACATTCGTAATAATAGGCATAGTCATCTGTGCTTAACGAGGAACTATATTCGCTCTTTTGCAGTTCCGATTTTTTATCTTTCGGACGCTTTGACCGAATGCGTTAAGTATTTCTCCCGAGAACTTCTGTAAGGAACGGAACATATCGCATTCACAGACGAAGTGTGCAGCATTCAGTCCTTTACGGTTAAGAATGAGAATCGTGCGGCTTTCTTTTTCGATAGATTGCGTCATTGATTTGCAGAGGACTTCCGTCCGCGAATCCGTTATAATAGAAGTGGCGTCTTTTGAAAGGTCTTGTGCCTGTGCAGACATGATAGAACCGAGGTAGAGACCGAATAATAATCCGATGATTTTCATTGCTGATTTTTTCATTATCAGAATATTGAATGATTTTTCTTATATTTTTTGAGTACTATCAACGTGTGATTCTTCTCAATGATTTTTGTCCACATATCTTGCAGTTGTTTATAATGTTCAGGAAGGAATATATATTCTTTGAGGTGGAATCTGTAGCTGACCAGGATCGTATTCCCTTGTTTCTGAATCATATATCTGCATTGCAAATGATCCCCCTCTGCTCGGATAAATTGCGATTGGGGTAGTTCTTCCACTTCATAGCCTTCGGGAAGGGCCAATTTGCATAATAATGTGAATTTATACGGATATGGAAATTCGACAGGAAGCACTCGGTCGGTCTGAATAAATGGATTGGTCTCCAGTTGTGGGAAAAGCATCGGATTGATGTAGAGGTGATCACCTACCTGTTCGGTTTGTATGGTGAAGTCGAGTTCCTCTTTTATCGTACCCGGATCGTTTTCCGTATGTTCCACTTTTAGGTTGGTGACGGTTAGCCTGTCTTTCGGGGTAATTTCGGTTGTCGGGTCTGGAACGATACTGTCTTGTTGTCTCTTTTTCTGGTATTCCACCGCTTCCTGTCCGTGCAAGACTGTACTGCGGTGTCCTTTAATTAGGTTACCTTCTAATTTAGCTTTAATGTTCATAAAGCTTGTGTTTTCTGTGAGCATCATTAAGTCTACCCATTTGTTCTCCTCCTTTTCTGTTGGCGAAAGTATGCGTGCTTGGTTAACAGACAAGTCGGGCGGCAGAATGTTAAGAGAAGGAATATCCATTGAACTGTCCAAAAGACGTATTTTTCTTTGTCCGTATCGTAAACGGCGATAACGAAGGTATTAAGCTTTTTGCAGAGACGGGAAATTATGAGGCAACATTCCTGCTGAACGGCGGCTTAAAACAACAGGGTAGGCTTTCAGCCCGAAGTCTTTAAGGATGCTTATTAGGATAAAATTCAGATCAGCATTGCTGCCGCTTCCTTTTGAATTACTTTTTCGAGGTCTTTGCTATAAAGATTATATCTTCCGTTCCAAGCCAGTTTTTTTTTAGCAGACGGAATGAGTGGATGATTCTTTCCTCAAAATTCATTTTGCTGGTAAAAATCTCTTTGGTCTCCGGGCGGAACGGGTTGATGAAAGAGAGGAACACGCCGAATTGTGTATTCTCCGGCTTAATCAGTTGTTTATCTACATCTTCCCATTTCTGGCTATATGGTTCGTATTCTTTGCCGGGGAAGTTGGTACCTTGTAGGTCAAAACTTATTTGTACTTTATAATCTTCCGGACACCAGCAATAGGGTTCGTCCTGACGGATAGCTGGGAGGTTCTGAGAAATGAATGTCGTTTCTTGTGCCAGGATAGTGAAATCTTTTGTTGATTCCTGCCGTTCCACCTTCACGTGCCGTTGCGTGAAGGGCAGATTCTTTTTGTTTCATTTGTATGTAGTCTTTTCCCCCGAAGTTCGATGTTGTAGATGAATACATTGGGAATTGTGATTTTGTATTGGTTGTATAGCATAGGCAGTTCTTCTTGCATCATCCAGTTATCTATGTGGATGAAGTAGTCGGAGTAGAGCTTGTAGTGATATTCGATAATAGTCCCTCCTTGACAGCGGGTAGGGGAGAATTTAAGAATTTTGTATCGGTTGTCAATCCGTTCGAAAGATATGGATTCGCGTTTCATAGGTGTTTTTACACATTTCCCGTTTTCCATGTTATAAGAGCAACCTTCTACTTCGCTGGCCCTTTCTTCTCCTTCCTCTTTATCCGTAGGGGCATAAAACGGGACAGAAACATCGGCGTATGCCGTTCCCTGTGGCTTCAGGATTTTTATGCGTATCCAGTGTTCTGTTATCAGTTGAAACCATCGTGGTAGGTAAAGTTGCTCTGCCCCTGGTGGAACAGATAGAGGGCTGTGGCAGTAGTATCCGGAGTATAAGTGGTGAACAAGAGTTCTTCTTTGGAGGGTTTACCGTATTTCAGACTGGGAGTGATTACTGTTGCGGCTTGTTGCGGGTAAATGGGTGACAAAAGCTGTAACAGGAGTGTAAATAGAATGAATAGCTTTTTCATAATCTTGTGCGTGTTTTTAGTATTCGGACAAAGATAAAAAAATAGAGAAAGATTAACAGTCTTTCTCTATTTTTTTTTATCTGTTATGTGGATCATGTTTTATACCAGATGTCCGATCCATTCTTCGCGGTCACCCGGAAGGAGGTCGATCACCGGAATTTCCACCATTGTGTAGCAACCCGGTTGCTGCTTCATGGAAGCACGTGCTACGCATACCAGTACTTGTGCAGTCAGTGCAGGGTTGTTGATGCGCATATTAAATTCAAATAGCTGATTCTGGGTTTTGCCCGATACGCCTTTGCGGGTGAGGTTTACTCCGTGTCCCATGTCGAGAAGGACGTCCACGCTCGGAACCTGTTTCACGTGTGTTTCGTCATTCACGAAATAAGGATCTGCTTTGATAGCTGCGGATACTTCTTCAAATTTGTATCCGTCTTTCAGCTCGATATATACCATGCGACGGTGGATTCCCGTACCCGTAGGGATAGTCATAGACAGGGCGGCTTTCACTCCGTCAATGGCTTTCACGGCTACTGTATGTCCCATACTCATTCCCGGACCGAAGTTGGTATAAGTGATCCCTTTCGGAGCAATGGCTTCGAGCATAGTGCGTACGATAGAGTCGCTTCCCGGGTCCCAGCCTGCGGAGATGATAGATACGGCTTTGTGTTCTTTGGCCGTAGCATCCAGTGTGCGTCGTAAGTCAACGATACCGGTGTGGATGTCGAAGCTGTCTACGGTGTTGATTCCCATAGCCAGATATTCTTTTTTTGCATATTTCTCAACGCTGCGGGTCGGAGTACAAAGGATGGCAACTTCTACGTCTTCCAACTCTTTTATATCCTTTACAACTGCATAATTTGCCAACTCTTCCGGTTTATTCTCGGCTCCTGCACGACGAACTACTCCGGCTATTTCGAAATCTGGTGCGGCTTGAAGCGCCTCAAGTACATAATGACCAATGTTGCCATAACCAACGATGGCAGCTCTTACTTTTTTCATCCTTTTATTGGTTTTAGTGAACAAATTTCTTTCTTTTGCTTGCAAAAATAAACATTTTACTAGTAGCTTTGGTTCGTTAGCTTAATTATTTTTAATTTTTTCACTAGTAATGAATATATTTGTTGCGAACGTCAAACTAGATGAACAAAAATAACGTAATTCTTTAATTAGTATGCTATCATCTCATTGAAAAAACTCTGTGTCCTCTATGTCCTCTGTGGTGAAATTGTTTTATCTTTGTTCCCATTATGATAGAATATGTTAGAGGCGAGCTTGCCGAACTCAGTCCGGCAACCGCAGTGATAGACTGTAATGGGGTGGGGTATGCCGCCAATATATCTCTGAATACCTATTCGGCTATTCAGGGGAAGAAAACTTGTAAATTATTTATTTATGAAGCTATCCGTGAAGACGCTTACGTGCTTTACGGATTTGCCGACAAACAGGAACGGGAGATTTTTCTATTATTGATTTCTGTGTCGGGGATTGGAGGAAATACGGCACGAATGATTCTTTCTGCTCTTTCTCCATCAGAGTTGGTCAGTGTAATCAGTGCTGAAAACGCGAATCTCCTGAAGACGGTGAAAGGTATCGGGCTGAAAACTGCACAGCGTCTCATTGTCGAACTGAAAGATAAGATAAAGACGGTAGGAATGGCTGCCGTAGGCGGAACAACATCCGCCGGAATGTTGTTGCAGTCTGCCAATGCCGAAGTGCAGGAAGAAGCGGTGGCTGCGTTGACAATGTTGGGTTTTGCTGCCGCACCTTCGCAGAAGGTTGTTCTGGCTGTTTTAAAGGAAGAACCGGAAGCCCCGGTAGAAAAGGTGATTAAACTGGCTTTGAAGAGATTATGAAGCAACGGAAAATTTATATGAAAACATGGCTGGAGGCTCATCGTCGTGTAAAGGTGGTAGCTACGGACCAGTGGTATCTTGATTTTGTCAATGAATTACTGCCTTTGGTGGCAGAATCTAGTTTATACTGGGGGACTGCGGAGGAAGATCAACAGCAGGTTGCTTTAATACTAGCTTTGTATTTGGAAGACTGTGTGGCTGACGGGGGAAACTGGAGACAATTTATCCGTTGGCATCAGAAAAGTTACGGACGTTACCTTCCTTTTTATTCGTTGACGGACGAATATCTGCCTGACGAGATAAATCGTGAGGATGTCGCTTTTCTTTTGTGGGCTGTCAATTCTCCGGTAGGTGACTCTTTCGATGGAGTGGAAAATCCGTTGGATGAAGATTTGTTGAAGTTTGCGGATGTAATCTATAACCGTTTGGATGCTGTTTTTGAAGAGGCTCTTATCAGTGAGAATCTGGCTGTGGACTGGATAATGGAAACGGAATTGATGCAGAGAAAACGGAAGCCGTTGCCTGCTGCCGTACCCGGTGAAAAGTTACCTACGAATGTCGAACGCTTTTTGGAGGCAAGCAAGGGAGAGGCATTAATGTTCTTTGATTCTTATGAGGCATTGAAAGTCTTTTTGTGCAAGCACTGAAATGGGAGGACGAAGAGGATTCTCTTTTACCTGATTTGAAGGAGTTTGATAACTTTGTGTTATATGCCAATCCGAAAGGTCTGTTGATAGGGCCGGATGTTGCTTCTTATTTTGCAGATAAGCATAATCCGCTTTATAGTGCTGAAGAAGCGGAGGAGGAAGCGTACGAACTGTTTTGTGAAGAAGGCTTGTGTCCATTCGATTTGTTGAAATATGCTATGGAACATGACTTATTGCCGGAGGCCCAGTTCCCGTTTGAGAATGGAAAGGCTCTGCTTCACGAGAATTGGGATTTTGTGGCCCGTTGGTACTTGGGAGAGTATTACGAAGGGGAGTAAATTAGTAGAAATACCGAGAAGAGTATGGTAATCAAAAAAGTAATAATCCCTTTGCCGGAAAGGCAAAACCCGGAGTCGGAAAGAAAAAACTTCGGGAAAAAGAGTCGGGAAGTCGAAACAGGAAAAGGCTAATAATCAGTTGAACAGAAGGGTGAAATAAAATAATTCTAATATGAAAAACAAGTATCTTTTATCTTTATTATGGGTGATAGTAAGCGGATTTGGAATCTTGATGGCACAAGAAATAGCTATCATTCCGCAACCGGCTCATTTGATCGTGAAAATGAAAGTTTTAAATTCGGTAAGCAGCTCAAAGTCTGTATCGCTTCTTATCGGGGTGATAGCGTTACTCTTGTTTTCGATTCATTTAAAGATGATTTCCAAAAGGCTACGGGCATAAAAGTTACGTCTGTGCGTAGTGAGGCTAAGGCTGGAATCGTTTTAAGTGTGAATCAAACGCTTGCACCGGAGGCTTATAAGTTGGATGTTTCGCCAAAACAGATTCGTATTGAAGCTGCGCGCCCTGCCGGGTTTTATTATGCACTTCAAACATTGAAGCAGTTAATCTCCCGTCATGTAATGGCAGGGGTGGCAGTAGGCGGCCGGCAGGAGTGGAGTATTCCGACCGTAGAAATAGAAGATGTTCCCCGTTTCGAATGGAGGGCTTTATGCTGGACGAGGGCAGGCACTTTTTCGGAAAAGATGAGGTAAAACGGGTGATTGATATCATGTCTACTTATAAAATGAATCGTTTTCATTGGCATTTGACTGAAGATCAGGGCTGGAGAATAGAAATAAAGAAGTATCCCAAGTTGACGGAAGTAGGTGCTTGGCGGAATAGCAAAGTTTTGGCGTATGGCGATGTGAAAACGGACGGGCAGCGTTATGGAGGATTTTATACCCAGAATGACATCAAAGAAATTGTAGCTTACGCCAAAACTAAATTTGTGGAGATTATTCCTGAAATAGATATCCCCGGACATTCCCAGGCTGCTGTTGCCGCTTATCCGGAGTTTCTGGCTTGTGATCCTGAAAATATGCATGAGGTGTGGCTACGGCAAGGCATTTCGACGGATGTTATCAATGTAGCTAATCCTCAAGCCATGCAATTTGCCAGGGATGTAATTGATGAACTTATCGACCTGTTTCCATTCCGTTATATTCACTTGGGCGGTGATGAATGTCCTACTAATAAATGGCAGAAAAACGAAGAGTGTCAGTCCTTACTAAAAGAAATGGGCTCTACTAATTTTAGAGATTTACAGATTTATTTCTATAAACAACTAAAAGATTATATGGCCACGAAACCTGCCAACCAACAACGACGACTGGTGTTTTGGAATGAAGTACTCCACGGAAATACTGCGCTCCTAGGTAATGACATCACCATTATGGCATGGATAGGGGCTGATGCTGCGGCTCAAAATGCAGCAAAACAAGGTATGAGTACAATTTTAAGCCCACAAATTCCTTATTATATAAACAGGAGGCAATCTGATCTCCCTACGGAACCGATGTCGCAGGGACATGGAACGGAAACTGTGGAAGCCGTTTATAATTATCAGCCGATGAAGGGAGTGGAGGCAGACTTGCAACCTTATTATAGCGGTGTGCAGGCTAACTTTTTGGACTGAATGGGTGGTTGATTCTTCTGTACTTGAATATCTGATGTTACCTCGTCTTGCGGCTGTTGCGGAAGCCGGATGGACTCCACAGGAGAAAAGGGATTATGTAAGTTTTAAGGAACGGATTCGTAAGGATGCCGTATTGTATGATCTCAAAGGGTGGAATTACGGCAAACATATAATGAAGTGATTTGCCTGGTATTTTTAAGTATGTGTTCTTAAAAATGAAATAAGGAGGAGCCGGAGATTTTTATTATCCTCCGGCTCCTCCTTATTTTAGAATTACAGTTTATGATAGGCTGTTGACTATTGCTCTGTTGCAGTTTCCTGTGCTTTCCGTTCTTTCTTTTTATTGATGAACTCGATTTTCAGATTCGCAGCTTCCTGTTCTTTCTTGATTTGCTGCATTGCCGAAAGGATCTGTGATAATTGGTAGATATTTGCTGCTGCCTGACGGTCAGTGGGGCTCATGGTCGTTTTGTAAATACGGTCGCCGAGATATTCAATCCGGATATTCTTGTCTTTATTGAGATTCAGAAATTCGATTACGCTTCCGTCTTCTCCGAGTTTATAGTCCGCTTTTTCTATCTTTTCGTTCATATCAACTGTCTCATAACTGTCCTTGGATGTAGGAGTTTCTGCAAAACTACCGTCAGGAGCAATTACTTTGACACCGACATGATGAATGTTATTACTGCCACAATAAATAGAAGTCATACTCATGATACCTTGTTCATTTACCTGAAAGCGTAGATATGAACGGTGCAGATTCTTTTCAACGGTTTGGGTAGGCCACAGATAATTTCCTATTTGCTGGTACTCCGCATCTTTCTCCAGCGTGAATTTGTCTTTGATTGCATCAAATTCCTGTTGTTTTACTTGCAGGGCACTGTCCAGATACGCAAGTGTTTTTTGTTGTGCTTTCGTCTCAACATCCAGCATTAGTTCCTGACCGGCTTTACGCGCTTCGAATGCTTTCGGATACAAAATTTTGATACTGTCGATTTGAGATTTTGCTTCTTCGTAGTCGCCACGTTCATAAGCGGCTTTAGCAATCACCAGTTTCTCGTTCGCTTTTTTTTTCAATGCTATTTCCGCAAGCTGTCAGCACTAATGTGCCGCAAAAGAGGTAAATCAGTTTTTTTTATCATACTGTATATATTTTATTGTTCATCATCCTTCGTTTACTTTATTAGCGACAAAAATACAAATATATCCCTTATTTTTGTAATTTTGCCCCCTCAAAACTTATAACTAAAAGGAATGATAGAGTTGACTCAAGAGGAATTGAAGCAGCATTTCAGCGAACCAATCTTCGGACAAATAGCCGAAACTGCCGATGCACTGGGCTTAGGAGTGCTATGTGGTAGGTGGTTACGTTCGCGATATTTTTCTGCAACGTCCCTCTAAAGATATAGATGTAGTAGTTGTAGGCAGTGGAATTGCTATGGCAGAAGCACTTGGAAAACGTCTGGGACGTGGTGCTCATGTCTCTGTTTTCAAGAATTTCGGAACGGCACAAGTAAAATATAAAGGCACGGAAGTAGAATTTGTAGGAGCTCGCAAAGAGTCATATCATCGGGATTCACGAAAACCTATCGTGGAAGACGGAACACTGGAAGATGATCAGAACCGTCGTGATTTTACGATTAATGCTCTTGCCGTTTGCCTGAATAAAGCACGTTTTGGGGAACTGGTAGATCCGTTCGGCGGTATGGAAGATATGAAGGAGAAGACGATTCGTACTCCTCTTGATCCGGATATTACGTTTAGTGATGATCCGTTACGTATGATGCGCTGTATCCGTTTCGCTACGCAACTGAATTTTTACATTGATGATGACACTTTTGAATCGCTTTGCCGTAATAGGGAACGGATCAACATCATATCCCGTGAGCGTATTGCAGATGAATTGAATAAGATAATTCTTTCGCCTGTTCCTTCAAAGGGCTTTATTGACTTGGAGCGTAGTGGGTTGTTGTCGTTAATCTTTCCCGAACTGGCTGCTTTGCAGGGGGTAGAAACACGGAATGGCCGTTCGCATAAGGATAACTTTTATCATACGTTGGAAGTACTTGATAATATCAGCAAGAAAACGGATAATCTTTGGCTGCGTTGGGCTGCCTTGTTGCATGATATTGCCAAACCTGCCACTAAACGTTGGGAACCAAAAAGCTGGCTGGACGTTCCATAACCATAATTTCATCGGTGAAAAAATGGTTCCGAATATTTTCCGTAAGATGAAGTTGCCGATGAATGAGAAGATGAAGTATGTACAGAAAATGGTTAGTCTGCACATGAGACCAATCGTGATTGCGGATGACGTGGTGACAGATTCGGCTGTTCGTCGTCTGCTTTTTGAGGCGGGAGATGATATTGATGATTTGATGACTTTGTGTGAAGCGGATATTACTTCAAAGAATATGGAGCGTAAGCAACGTTTCTTGAATAATTTCAGTTGGTTCGTCAGAAATTGAAAGACTTGGAGGAGAAAGACCGGATTCGTAATTTTCAGCCTCCGGTAAGTGGGGAGGAAATCATGGAAACCTTCGGTTTGCAGCCTTGCCGTGAAGTCGGGGCTTTGAAAAGTGCGATTAAAGATGCTATATTGGATGGAGTTATCCCGAATGAATATGAGACCGCTCATGCCTTTATGTTGGAAAGAGCTGCGAAAATGGGATTGAAACCACTTGACTAATTGGCGGTTGTTTTTACTATTTGTATAAGTCTAAATCTGTATAAACAAGAAAACAGTGAACACTTAATGAATCTACTCCATACAGTGTTCACTGTTTTCTTGTTTTGTTGATCCGGTTACTGCTTAGGCAGTGTCACAGAAAAATATGGGTTAGGTATGCGTTGTTCAAATATAACTTTTTTCAACTTTTCTACGATATCCGGATGTTGGAGTGCTACATCGTTGTCTTCGTGAATATCTGTCTTTAGGTTATATAGGAACGGCTTTCCTTTTTTAACGATTAATTTCCAATCATCCATGCGCACTGCTATCTGGTTGGTTTCATTAAATTCCCAATACAGGAAGTCATGTTGTTTCTGTTTTTCTTGCCAAGCAAGGTCGGTGCGAAAGAAATTCCGTCGAAATAGTCAACTTCTTTTTCTTTATTACGGTATTTCTTTTCATAATTTTGATGCCGGCCACATCACAGAAAGTAGGCATTAAATCATAGAAAGCGCAGATGTGGTCATTGACTTTGCCTGCCGGTACGTGTCCCGGCCAACGGGCAATGAATGGAATGCGGATTCCTCCCTCGTGGCATTGGCGTTTCAGTCCACGCAATTTTCCGTCTCTACCGAAGAAAGTAGGGTCGGCTCCTCCTTCTTCGTGAGGGCCGTTGTCGCTGGAGAAGATAACTAATGTGTTTTCATCCAATCCTTTTTCTTTCAATTTCTTCAAAACTTCCCCTACATAATAGTCCAGGCGGGTAATCATGGCGGCAAATTGAGCGTGTGTATGGGTGATAGCATTGTATCTTGAACCTTCGCTTCCTTTGTAAACCTTATCTGGATCGAATTTTGCTTTATACTCGTTTAAGATCGAATCTTCCGGTTGTACCAGTTCTGCGTGAGGCAAAGTGTAGGTAAATATGCCGAAGAAAGGCTGTTTGGTATCCTGTTGGTCCAGCCATTCCATTGCTTTCTCGTGAATCATGTCGGCAGAATATTGCGAGCGTTTCTGATATTCAGGACCATACATCGGGTATTTGATGTTTTCGTCCATTACTATACGTACTACTCCTGTATCGCCCAGAGCTTTACTATATCGGTTTAAGAAATTAGGGTAGTAGAGGTGAGCTTGGAATTGGCAAATGTAACCATAATATTCATCTATGCCGCGTTTGTCCGGAGTAGAGCAAGATCCTTCGTAACCTCCTGCCCATTTACCGAACATTCCTGTAGTATATCCGTTGTCTTTCATAATTTCCGGCAGGATAACGTGTTCCGGATCATAAGGATGTTGTCCCACTACCGAATATTCTTTGTTGTTTCCGTACATGATAATGGGTGAATTTCCCCAATACTCTTTGTTTCCGCGTACTTCACAGTGACCTGTATGTTGTCCTGTCATAAATGAAGCTCTGGAAGGTGCGCTGACCGGGCTGCCTGCATACGCTTGTGTGAAGCGCATTCCTTCGCTTGCCATAGCGTCTATATGGGGAGTGCGTATGAATGGCTGGCCGTAGCATCCTAAGTCGCCATATCCCATGTCGTCACAGAGGATAAATATAATGTTGGGTTTGGAATCCTTTTTTTCTGTCCGTTGGCGGAGAGAGTGGAAAGGAGTAATGTGCCGCTTATTAATGATATAGATTTGTAATTCATAATGTTACGTAATTAAATGTTGTATGGGTTGTTTAAATTATTTGCCGATAAGGTCTTTTCCTTCACGTACACCCTGAAGGATAGTTTGTAGCTCTGCCACTTTTTCCGGCATTTGAGAAGCATAATTAGTTACTTCTTTCACTTCTTCCATTTTATACAGTTGCGGTTCTTTTGAGTTACCGGTTTCGATTTTCGGTCCCCACTGGATCATTTTCGGTCCCCATTCGGTTCGATATATTTCCAATCTTTTGTGCGGACAGATAGTGTATGATTGGAAGCTTGTTCGATTACCCACGGACGGTCTTTCTTTTCTTTGCCTAGCCAGCTTCCCAGGAAGTTGTAACTATCAGGTGCAGTGCCTTTGGGCATAACAGCCCCCGGTCAGAGAAGCCAGTGAAGCTAACCAATCGACCTGAGAAACCAACAAATCCGATGTTTTACCTTTTTTCACTTCTTTCGGCCAGCTTAAGATAGCCGGGATACGGGTCCCTCCTTCAAATGCACTATATTTATTACCTCTTAATGGTCCTGCAGGGCTGTGTCCGTTAAGGAGTTCCTCCGCCTTATCATCATATCCGTCGTCAACTACCGGGCCGTTGTCACTTGAAAGAATAATTAATGTGTTTTCTCTCAAGCCTAGTTTTTCAAGTGTATTCAGAATTTCACCGACACAATAGTCGAATTGTACAATGGCGTCACCTCTCAGTCCCATTGGGTTCTTTCCTCTAAAACGGTCATGGGGGAAACGAGGAACGTGTACATCATTTGTTGCAAAATAAAGGAAGAAAGGTTTATCCTTATTTTCTTCAATAAACTGAATGGCATGTGTTGTCAAAGAGTCAGCAATGTTTTCGTCTTTCCAAAGAGCTTTACCTCCACCTTTCATAAAGCCGATGCGGGAAATGCCATTGACGATAGACATATCGTGTCCGTGACTAGGTTTCAGGTTATAAAGCATTTCCGGATTGCTCTTTCCGGTAGGTTCACCTTCAAAATTTCTTTGATAGCTTACTTCGATACGTGCACTAGGATCGTAGTTGGCTACTTTCCCGTTTTCAATGTATACGCAAGGTACACGGTCAGCGGTAGCTGCCATAATGTAATGGTAGTCAAATCCTAAGTCTCCCAATGCACATGGCAGTGGAGCGTTCCAATCTTGTGTACCGGCTTTGTCTCCTAATCCCAAGTGCCATTTTCCGATAGCTCCGGTAGCATAACCGGTACTTTTGAACATATCCGCCATGGTATATTGTTCGGGACGGATAATCATGCCGGCATTTCCGGCAGCTACGTCTGTTCCTTTTTTGCGCCAAGCATATTCTCCTGTTAGCATGGAATAACGGGAAGGGGTACTGGTTGCAGCGGTGGCGTGGGCATTAGTGAAGCGAATACCTGATTTTGCTAATCTGTTGACATTGGGAGTTTGTACGTTTTTAGCTCCGTAACATTCCAAATCTCCATAACCGAGATCGTCGGCATAGATAAACACAACGTTGGGTGTTTTTGCTTTTTCGGGGGTGGTTTGTTTGGGGGCTTTGTCTGCGGCTGTGGCCACACAGGCAGCAGAAGATAAAAGGGTAAAAAAGCAAAGGTTGTTTCATTGTTTTATTAAATTTATATTGATTAAGGTGTTTAATTTTTTATTGTCCATGTGTTTTTAAGACGCTAATATAGTATATTTAATCATTGAAAGCAACTTTATTCTCATTCTTTAAAAAAATAGAGAGTAAAGTTGCTTTTATATTAATACCCCGGAAGTTGTTTTTTGGCATTAATTGATATATCCCGGATTTGTCAGCATATTTTTTGAATATAAACTATTTCAATTCAATAATTTCTTCGTTACAGTTCGTCAGTTTTTCTATTCTTTCGTTCGTTACTACCCAAGAGTTTTCTATTCCTACCGGACCTATACCCGGAAGAACGATTTTAGGCTCAAGAGCAAAGACCATTCCCGGTTCCAGTTCTTGTTTCATGCGGGGAGCTAACACGGGTGCCTCGTTGATTTCGAGTCCGATACCGTGACCGATAAATTTGGCCTGCTGTTGCGTGCCCATAAATTTATCTGCAAATCCGGCAGCGGTCACCATTTCTATGGCAGTGTTGTAAAAGGGTTTCGCAAGGAATACCCGGCTTGGCGATAGAAGCGATTTTTTCCTGAATATCCAGGCAGACCTGATGAGCAGCATACGCTTCCTCCGGTAATTTCCCAATAGAGAATACACGGCTCATGTCACCCATGTATCCATTGAAGTTGCCGCCTAAGTCAATCATTACACTTTGGGCTTCTTTCAGTGGGGTTTTATTCGCCCCTCCCGGCAGGGGCAGGGTCGAGGCCTTGGCCACCTAAAAGCAAAGTCGTATGGAGAGGGGGATCCGGCATTGTCTCCGGTCAGCACGCTACCCATGAAGATTTCCATGCTACGTCCGAAAACGCGGAAGATTCCCAAATTGCCTTGCAGACGCATCAGACGTTCGATTTCGATAGAAAATTCGATGTCCGTCATGCCGGGGCGGTATACGCTGGGGATTTGTTCGTAGGCTTTGGCGTGAGCAATGCCCGAACGACGGAACATTTCAATTTCAATGGCAGTTTTTACACTACGTGCCTGGCGGATTAACGGAGTGCCGTTGACTACTTCCGTTTCAGGAAACAAGCTTGCCAACCGGCAATATTCCGAGTAAGGGAGTTCGTCACCTTCCAACATTAACTTGGCAGGCATGGGCAATCCTTTTTCTTTTAGCAAATCTACAATTTGTTCTGGTTTGCGGATTGAGAATGAATGTTCTCCTGTGATATTGTTGGGACGTTTAAAAAACAGTAAAGCAGGTGAGTGTAGTGGGAGATAGAGATAACCACTGACTACGCAACCATACGTGTAAATTAAATTAGCATTACAAGTAATAAGTGCGGCGTCAATGCCCTGTAGCGCCATCAGACTGCGAATCTTATCGCGGCGAAGTTTTAATTCGGGTTGTAGCATTTTATATTTGTTACATGATTAATAATTACACAATTGCTAATAGTAAATCATTAATTGTGAGTTGTTTACTGTGAACAACAAATTCATAATCTATTATTTACCTTATTATGCCACAAAGATAATTAATTCCATTGAAAATAATGTTAATCTCAAAAAAATAGCGCTACCCGCGTCCTGTCACAGGAGGCGAGTAGCGCAAAACCACAAATACAAATACAACTAAACAAAGTCTTTTTAAATAACGCCTTGCCCCATCATTGCGTGAGCTACTTTCATAAATCCGGCAATATTAGCACCCTTCACATAATTGATGTATCCGTCGGGCTCTGTGCCGTATTTCACACATTGGGCATGGATGCCGTGCATGATCGCATGAAGCTTTTCATCTACTTCGGCAGCGCTCCAGCTCAGGTGCATGGCGTTTTGAGACATTTCCAGGCCGGAAGTGGCAACACCGCCTGCGTTGACTGCTTTGCCCGGAGCATACATCTTTTTATGCTCGATGAATAGATCGATGGCTTCCGGCGTACAGCCCATGTTAGAAATTTCTCCGACACAAAGTACGTCATTTTTTATGAGATTTTGTGCATCTTCTCCATTTAATTCGTTTTGAGTTGCGCATGGAAGTGCAATGTCTGCTTTTACTTCCCACGGGCGTTTGCCTTCTACGAATGTAGCATTCGGATATTGTTCAGCGTAAGGAGCTACAATGTCATTACCCGAAGAACGCAACTCGAGCATATAGTCTATCTTTTCGCCGCTGATTCCGTCCGGGTCGTAGATGTATCCATCCGGGCCCGAGATTGTGATAACTTTTTGCACCCAACTCGGTAGCTTTCGTAGCTGCTCCCCAGGCTACATTACCAAAACCGGAGATGGCAACGGTCTTACCTTTAATATCAATTCCTTTTGTCTGCAACATTTGATTGACAAAATATAAACCACCGAAACCGGTAGCTTCGGGACGAATCAGCGAACCGCCAAATTCCAGTCCTTTACCGGTAAATGTTCCGGTAAATTCGCGGGTCAGCTTTTTGTACATACCGAACATATAACCTACTTCACGTCCGCCCACGCCAATGTCACCGGCAGGCACATCCATATCCGGACCTAAATGGCGCCACAATTCCAACATAAATGCCTGGCAGAAACGCATAATTTCAGCATCGCTCTTTCCACGTGGAGAGAAGTCCGAACCACCTTTACCTCCGCCCATAGGCAGGGTAGTCAGCGCGTTTTTGAACGTCTGTTCGAATCCGAGGAATTTAAGGATGGAAAGATTGACCGAAGCATGGAAACGAATACCACCTTTGTACGGACCAATCGCATTGTTGAATTGTACGCGATAGCCGAGATTTGTTTGAACTTCTCCTTTATCGTCTACCCAAGTGACACGGAAAGTAAAAATACGGTCTGGTTCTACCAATCTTTCGATGATTTTAGCTTTTTCAAATTCAGGATGTTGATTGTAGATGTCTTCGATAGAAAGAAGTACTTCCTTCACTGCTTGAAGATATTCAGACTCACCGGGATGTTTTGCCTCCAAAGAGGACATGATTTTCTGGATGTTCATAATAGTATGTTTTTAAAAAAGGTTGTTCTGATAAAATGTCAACTAACTATACTGCAAATATAGGAAAAGTTTTCAAATGTGATTGATTTTATGGCTATATTTTGATTAAATAATGATAAAATGATAGAGTCGGGGATACTAGCTAAGGAGCTTATAGTATTCGCACATTACTAATGCTACTTTTTTCATGTGAATAAAAAAATCGAGGATAAACTTAATGTTACAAATCTACAAAATAATAAGAGATAAGCAAGTAAACTTTATAAAGAAGATGATAGAAAATGAGATTTAAAAAATTAACTTTGCAAACCGGATTTTGGAAACATGATGATTTGGAATAAGAAAGGAGAATAATTTTATGCTCAGTAAATATAAATTAAACCAGCTTTTTACTTCAAAGATACACAGTTCGCCAATTTGATGACAAGGCGAATTTTTAACGTGTTGTTAATCGCCAACCCTTATGACGCTTTTATGTTGGAAGATGACGGGCGCATTGATGAAAAGATATTCAATGAATACACCTCTTTGTCCTTGCGTTATCCGCCGCGTTTCTCACAAGTATCTACGGAGGAAGAGGCTTTGACGCAATTGGAGAATATGTCGTTCGACCTGGTAATTTGTATGCCGAGTACGGGTGATAATGACAGTTTCGACATCGGCCGTCACATTAAAGAGAAATATGAGCATATTCCTATTGTCATTCTGACTCCTTTCAGCCATGGTATTACAAAGAGGATTATCAACGAAGATCTGAGTGCGTTCGAATACGTATTCTGCTGGCTGGGTAATACGGATTTGTTGGTTTCTATCATTAAGTTAATGGAGGATAAGATGAATCTGGAACATGATGTGCAGGAAGTCGGAGTACAGTTGATTCTTTTTGGTGGAAGACGGTATCCGTTTCTATTCCTCCATTCTTCCCAACTTGTATAAATTCGTGCTAAAGCAAAGCCAGGAATTTTCTACCGAGGCGTTGAATGCGCATCAGCGTACACTCCGTATGCGTGGACGTCCTAAAATCGTTCTGGCACGCACGTATCAAGAGGCAATGGAGGTCTATCGTAAATATCAGAACAATATATTAGGTGTTATCACAGACGTACGTTTCCCGAAGGTGGAGCGTGGCGAAAAAGACGGTCTGGCGGGTATTAAGTTATGCGCTGAGATACGTAAGAATGATCCGTTTGTACCGTTGATTATCCAGTCTTCCGAATCAGAGAACGCTTCGTATGCAGCAAAGTATGGCGCTAGTTTTATCGACAAGAACTCCAAGAAAATGGACGTCGACCTGCGGCGTATCGTTTCTGATAACTTTGGTTTCGGCGACTTTGTGTTCCGTAATCCGGAGACAGGGGAGGAGATTGCCCGTGTACGTAATCTGAAAGAATTGCAGAATATCCTGTTCGCTGTGCCTGCCGAGTCTTTCTTGTATCATATTAGCCGGAATCATGTGTCACGCTGGCTTTATTCACGCGCCATGTTCCCGGTGGCAGAGTTTTTGAAACCTATTACATGGAGCAGCCTTCAGGACGTGGATGCGCATCGCCGGATTATCTTTGAAGCGATTGTGAAATACCGTAAAATGAAGAATCAGGGAGTGGTTGCCGTCTTTAAACGTGACCGTTTCGACCGTTATTCCAACTTTGCCCGTATCGGTGACGGTTCGTTGGGAGGAAAGGGACGCGGTTTGGCTTTTATAGATAATATGGTGAAACGTTATCCTGAATTTGAAGAATTTGAGAATGCCCGTGTTGCCATCCCGAAGACGGTAGTACTCTGTACGGATGTCTTTGATGAATTTATGGACATCAATAATCTATATCAGATTGCGCTTTCGGATGCGGATGACGATACGATATTGCGATATTTCCTGAAAGCAAAATTGCCGGACAGACTGGTAGAGGACTTTTTACTTTCTTTGATGTGGTGAAATCGCCTATTGCTATCCGTTCTTCTTCTTTGTTGGAAGATTCTCACTATCAGCCGTTTGCCGGAATCTATAACACTTATATGATTCCTTATCTGGACGATCGGTATGAGATGTTGCGTATGCTTTCCGATGCAATCAAAGGCGTTTATGCTTCCGTTTATTTTCGGGATAGTAAAGCCTATATGCAGGCTACATCGAATGTGATCGATCAGGAAAAGATGGCTGTTATCTTGCAGGAGGTAGTTGGCAATCAATATGGCGACCGTTATTATCCGTCTATGTCGGGTGTGGCTCGTTCACTGAATTATTATCCTTTAGGAGATGAAAAAGCCGAAGAAGGAACGGTTAATCTGGCTTTGGGATTAGGGAAATATATTGTAGACGGCGGTATGACGCTTCGTTTCTCTCCTTATCACCCCAATCAGGTGTTACAGACCAGCGAAATGGAAATAGCTCTGAAAGAAACCCAGACCCGCTTCTATGCCTTGGATTTGAAGAATGCAGGGCATGATTTCTCTATCGATGATGGCTTCAATTTGTTGAAACTTCATGTGAAAGAGGCGGAAAACGATGGAGCTTTGCGGTATATTGCTTCTACATACGATCCTTACGATCAGGTTATCCGTGACGGTTTGTATCCGGGCGGACGCAAGGTGATTACGTTTGCAAACATTCTGCAACATGATGTATTCCCGTTGCCTCGGATTCTTCAATTAGTGCTGAAGTATGGCGAACAGGAAATGCGCCGTCCGGTTGAAATTGAGTTTGCGGCTACCATGAGTCGCGAGCAGGATAAGACAGGCACATTTTATTTGTTACAGATCCGGCCAATTGTGGATAGTAAGGAAATGTTGGACGAAGATTTGAATGAGATACGGATGAGGACGTTATCCTTCGTTCTTATAATTCGTTGGGACATGGCATTATGAACGAAATTCACGATATTGTCTATGTGAAGACGGACGGCTACAGTGCTTCGAACAATCAGGCTATTGCTTGGGAAATAGAAAAATCAACCGGCAGTTCCTGAATGAAGGTAAGAATTATGTACTTGTCGGTCCGGGACGTTGGGGAAGCAGCGATACATGGTTGGGTATTCCGGTGAAATGGCCGCATATTTCTGCTGCCCGTGTGATAGTGGAAGCCGGTTTGACCAATTATCGTGTAGATCCGAGCCAGGGAACTCATTTTTTCCAGAATCTGACTTCTTTTGGAGTGGGTTATTTCACTATCAACGCTTTTATGAATGACGGTGTTTACGATCAGGATTTCCTTAATGCCCAACCGGCGGTAGACGAAACGAAATTTTGCGTCATGTCCGTTTTGAGAAGCCGATGATAGTCAAGATGGACGGAAAGAAAAAACTGGGTGTCGTTTTAAGGCCGGAAGATTAAGTGATTCTGTTAATTAAGACCGATGTTGTTTATCCGCTATTCCTATATGCTAATGGACTCATGCCAACATATCGTTTGAAGTATTTGCCGAAGAACGATGTGTTGGCGAAATTGAGTGAGTTGGAAATCTCTTGGATGGGGATATTGGTCGATTTCAGTTGTGATTTGGCATCCATAATTACCATGTGTGAGATGATTTCGACACAGGTGTTTCCTGTCACTTTCTTTACAGTAGTACAGAGGTGAATATTTGATATTTTGAGTTTCTCGGCATACCATGCTACATTGCGCGTCTTATTGTAATTTTGTATCACCAGTTGAGTGAAGTTTTTGTAGATTAACTCGCTTTTAGACGAATACTCCTTTCGTGTTTTGTAGCTGGTTGTTATACATGGCAGCTATTCCGGTATGTATATTATTATACAAGTGCGGAGTAATTCCTTTGCGGGTTGATTCGTCGAAAAAATCATATAGCTTTATCAAGAATTGAAAGGATTCTGCCAGTAGTTTTGCTCCTGCCGGCTTTAATGAAATAACCGGTCGGCCTATCGTTATAAATAGGGTGTTGATAGCCGAAGGAAGTAAATTGGCTTGCTCTATGTATTTTGATGAGAAGCCTCCGAAATAAAGTATCGGTTCTCCATTGACACTGTGTATCTGAAGAATACTTCCGGGCATAATTGTAACGAAGTCATTAGCCCGTACTGTTATGCGATTTAGATTGACCGAGGCTTCGATTTCTCCCTCCATGCATAGCACGAATATTTCCGATTTCAGTCGGCAAGGAAAGTTGGTATACAAGCTAAGCAATGCCTTGTTTACTCCTGTACCTATGAGCCATTCTTCGGGTAAATCTATTTTGGGTAGTTCTTTCATTTCTCACACTTTTTACTTTATACAAAGATATATGGATTATGATTAATGGGCTGTTTTTCTTTTCAAAAATTATAATTTTGACTCGTAAAACGGTATCTTATAAGATATTTTAGGCGCTTTTCTTTAAAAATAGAACAGAAACAAGAAAAATAGACCTTGCAGGTGTGTGAAAATAATAGTTACTTTGCGCCTGTGAAATTTTGGCATTTGTGTGCGATGGGAATATCACGCATTTGCTTTTATTAATTAAAAAGAGAATTTAGAAATGAACAAGAGATTATTTTATTATCTGTTTGCTGTATTGTGTACAGTGACATTGTTTACATCTTGTAGTGATGACGATGGTGATGATATCCGACAGTTATTCCTATTGAGCAAGAGATGGCAGGTGATTATAAAGGGACAATGGATGTATATTATGTTGGCGTGCCAGATCCAATAGCTTCCGGTTTATCCCAAAAGTCTATGTAACTAAGGCTTCTGATACTGCTGTTAAATTAGAATTGAGAGATTTTGTTTTCTTTTTAGGTAGTGAGGAACTTAATCTTGGTACTATTGCTGTGGAAAACTGTCCTGTAACGGTAGAAGGTACTTCTTATAAGTTTTCTGGTAATCAAAAGATGACTCTTTTAGTAGGAGACTGTGATGTAGCGGTTTCCGGTACTATTGGTAGTGTAAATCTTGCAATGATTGTCGACGTTAAAGTTGGTGGTGGAACATTGCAGGTTAAGGTTGATTATAAGGGAACTAAGTTGGCTGGAACAGAAAGTACTGAGGCTAAAATTTTGAGTTTTACTTTTGATAAATCTGTTGAAGCTAATGCTGTCGTTTTTTCAGAACCAATAGTCAATGAAGAAGACGGGACTATTGTTTTTGAGGTTTTAAAAGATGTAACAACAGATGATTTGAAGAAATTGGTGCCTACTATTGAAGTTTCTGCTAAAGCAACTGTAACACCTGCAAGTGGTGCAACTGTGGATTTTTCTTCAAATAAGGCTATTTTACTGTCGTAGCTGAAGATGGAAGTTCTAAAATTTATACGGCTTCTATTTCAGGACGTGCTTTTGTAGTTAGTTATGATTTTGAAGAGTGGGATCCTGTTACACATAAACCGATGTTTGGGGATGAGGAAACCTTTACTACTCCAACAAGATGGTGTACAAGTAATTATGGCATAGTAGAAATGGGAATGTTTAAACCTATGTTAGAGAGTAAGTGGTTGGTTAGTTACTGAAGAAAGTGAAGGTCATAATGGTAAGAGTGCATTACTTAGAACTATAAATTCCAAAGGTGGTGTTGGAGGTTTGATACCTACAATAACAACAGGCTCTCTATTTCTAGGGACATGGAGTACTAATGCGGGTAATACTTGAATAGTACAAAATTTGGTAATCAATTTAATAATTCTTTAGGAAGACCAGTTGCAGTAAAGGTTGGTATAAATATGAATCAGGAAAGGATTTTATACTTGTGAATCAGATGCAAAAAATTGTAAAGCTACCATAGAAACAGAAGGTGAATATGCTGATCAATATTCTATTAAAGGTATCTTTATATACTACAGAAGAATATGATGAGACTGGTTTTTCAGATTATCTGACAGGAGAATCTGGTGATAATAATTTTTATACTTTCTAGTCGTGTTGTAGCAAAAGGAGGAGTTGAAGGAGGAAGTACTGATGGACAATGGAAAGAATTTACTATAACTTTAGATTATGGTGACGCAGAGTTTGATATAAATCAGAAATATCGTTTTGCTATTGTTTGTTCATCTAGTAAAGAAGGAGATAAATTCTGGGGAGCTCCCGAGAGTAAATTATGGGTAGATGATATAGAAGTAATATATAAAAATAAATCAATTCATATCTTATTAAAAAGCCGGAATGTAGAATGCATTCCGGCTTTTTTAATAAGATAATGTGTACCCTATCGGCACGGCTTTTTCATTTAAGCTTTGAATTAGTCGTTCGATTCCCCCATCCATGCCACTGCGGCATGAGAGGAATTCCCGTTATTGGTAATCACTAATTTACGAATATCTCAAATCTGAATTTTTCTCATTTTTGAGCTGGAAAATGTAACACGTCAGTGAAGCTTACTGATAGTCCCCTTATTATCTCAGCCGTGCGTGAATAATCTGCTTTTCTTCTGAAATACTTGACAAACGACTTTTTATTTTGTATCTTTGAAGAAATAAAAGTGATAAATAGCATGAGTGATATAAGAAAAATAGATACATAAATAGCATTCAGACTGATATGTTTTAGTATCAGGATAGATATGATATAGGGCAATAGTCTAACGATTATTGCCCTATTTTGTTTGTATTTTTGCGCAAAACATTTAATCCATTTCCGAAAAAACGAAAAATAGTTTTTAATAAACTCGGATACCGTTTATAATAAACTATCCAAAAGTTTATTATAAACAGAAATCAAGTTTATTAATATTGGAATAGCTGGTTGTAAAAATAGGAAAAACTGTATTATAGAGTAGAGGAGCATCGATAAGCGCATTCGTTTACAAAGTAATATAAGATAACATTTTCCATTTCTTCCAAATATGCAGAGAATTCAAACCAGTCAACACAAGGAGATAGTATCCCGTCAAAAATGAACGATAAGAAGAAACACCTATGGTGATGTTTCCGCATCGCTGCGCACGAATATAAGGATTTTTACTACAATAACGAGCGACGAACAATATTTTTAAATGAAAAAGCCGTGCCCTATCGGGGCAAATATCTCCTTTCTTCTCTTTTATTAGAAAAAATAAATTTTATTTTTGTATGTCTAAAAAAATAAATAATGAGATTATGAAATACTTAGATCCAAAGGCGGACTTGACTTTTAAACGTGTATTTGGTGAGCATCCCGATTTAGTGATGAGCTTGCTTAACGCCTTGCTTCCCATTTCTGTCGGTCAGGAGATTACTGATATTGAATATCTTCCTGCCGAAATTGTGCCGGATAATCCATTGCGTAAAAACAGCATTGTGGACGTGCGTTGCAAGGATAAGTTCGGAAGGCAGTAGTTTATTGCTGAGATGCAGATGATCTGGTCTCTGGAATTCAAGCAGCGTGTATTGCTCAATGCTTCCAAAGCATACGTACGCCAAATCAATTCGGGCGAGTAATATGAACTGCTTCAACCTGTGTATTCGCTCAATCTAGTGAACGAAATGTTTGAATCTGAATTACCGGTTTTCTATCACTATTATCGTCTGGTTCATGAGGAGAATACCGATAGAGTGATTGATGGCCTGCATTTGATATTCGTAGAACTACCCAAGTTCAGCCCGCATACATATAGTGAAAAGAAGATGCAAGTGTTGTGGTTACGCTATCTGACCGAAATCAACGAAAACACTCGCGAAGTGCCCGAAGATTTGATAGATAATCCGGAAGTGAAAAAAGCTATTAATGCATTGGAGGAATCAGCTTTTACCGATGCGCAACTGCTGGGATATGAAAATTTTTGGGACATTATCAGCGTGGAAAAGACGTTGTATAACAGTGCGGAACGCAGAGGATTGAAAAAGTATCGAGCAAGAGAAGCTTGAAGTTGCCCGAAAAATGAAGTCGGACGGATTAGCGGTTGATTTCATATCCAAATACACAGGACTGTCTCTTGATGAAATCAAAGAGTTATAGGCTGCAAAAAGCAATGTTGCAAACTATTATAGCATTTCATTCGTCTCCGTACGGTAATGAGTGAAATTATAAATATATTCCTTTCCTACTGAATAATTTTTTCTGTTGGAGGTTTTCTTTTGTTAAATTAAATATAGCTTCCTTTCGCTTGAAAACTAAACTAAAAAGAGGCTGTCTCAAAATAGAATTGCTAAAGCAAAAAATCTTATAGATTG